>ERZ506999.798-NODE-798-length-12222-cov-7.287335_pt1 | contig 12222 bp, 8 predicted proteins | sample MGYA00512881_ERZ506999 | MGnify/ENA metagenome assembly ERZ506999
CGGCGATATCCGCTTTGGCGTGGCGCAGGGCAGCTACATGACCCGCAAGAACCTGCAGGCCGCCCAGGCGCTGCTCCAGCCCTATCTGGAGGAGGCCCGCAACAAGCAGAACGTGGAGGACCTCTACATGCTGCTGACCGATGTGCCCAAGGAGGAGAGCGTGGTCATCTGCACCGGCCGCTACGCCGCCGAGGTGTTGAGCAACGGCTTTGAGAGCCGGCCCGCCGCCGACGGCAGCTGGACGCTGCCCGGCGTGGTCAGCCGCAAAAAGCAGTTCATCCCCGCCATGATGAGCGCCTATCAGGAGCTGTAACCCCCCGATACAAAACACGAAGCCCCCGGAACCCTGCATGTTCCGGGGGCTGTTGTGTTTTGTAAGGGAGCGTCAGGCTGCGACTTTTAAGGGAGAGTTATCAGTCCAGATGGTGCCATCCAAAAGCTTTGTTACGGCCAGTGTGCCGTTCACGCTGACCCGCGCGGGGTCCAGCGCATAGAAATCGCTCTCCCGCAGGTTTTCGGGGTCTGCCGTGGGGGAGATGCCCACCACGCACACCCAGTGTCCGTAGGTGCTGCTGGTGGCGATGTGGGGGTAATTGACCTCTTTCCAGCCGGAGCCGGAGAGATGGTATTCATAGCTCGTCACGCGGTTGGTGTGCTTGGACACGCCGCTGACAGCGGTGTTTTTCAGATGTACGATGACGGGCCGCCCGGCCTGCAGTTCTTCATACAGGCGGGAAAGGCAACCGGAAAGGGAGCCGCTGTAAGCGTAGTACCCGGCGGCAGACCATACCGCGCCGTTTGACCACATCCCGCTGCCTGAGCAGGGCTTGCCATCCAGAATGGTGCGGGCGTAGCGCAGGGCGTACCAGCTGCACCGGCCCGAGGTCTGGTTGCCGATGGAGACGATCTGCTGGCTGTCGAAGGACAGCAGCGTGATGCCGTTCACATTCTGCAATTGTGCCGCCGCAGCCTTTGGCGCGGCCAGAAAGCTCAGGCACAGCAGAACTGCTGCCATGAAAACGCGCACCGGAGCGCGCAGGGAACCATGCTGCATGGGGCAAACTCCTTTTCCTTGTTCAGGAACGGCACCCGGCGGTTCCCATTGCCTTAAGTTTACCACCAAATCGTGGTAGAATTGTGTAAACGCCGGAAATATTTTCCGGTTTTTGCCCCGGGCATGGCAAAGGATCTTTGCGAAGATTCGTTCTGGAAAAAACAACAAAAGCAGGAGAAAATGTTTGGTGAAGCTGGCAATTGACAAAAGCGACAGTCGTTGGATAAAATAAAGCCAGAAGGGGTCCTGCTTCAAAATGGAAAGGCACCCTGCATATTATGAAAAACACAACAAAACGACTGGAGGTCCCGACATGAAAATGCTGAAAAAACTGGCCGCTTTGATTCTGGCGGCGACCATGGTACTTGTTCTGTTCACCGCCTGCGGCGGTGATACCCCATCGACCCCTGAGGCTCAGGCAGAAGCTCAGATGATGAGCACGATCAATGCAAATCTTGGTTCGAAAGTACAGCTGTGCAATGACACCGAGCTCAAACAGGAAGCTGAAAAGTTCCTGGATTCGAAAGTGAACATCGATACTGGTTTTTGGAATGTAGGCTCTAGAATAGAGGTCAATCGTGATAATGGTATTTATACGGCCAAGGTCGTGGTCAAGAATGAGTATAACGGTAAACTGTTGGAAGAGTTCTTTAAACGGATAAACAATGATAATAAAGATGTGAACATCAACGCAGCTGGCAAGTGGACTAAGGTTGGTGTAGCCGCAAAGACAATCAAGGGCAACATGTACATTTCTGTCGTTGTTCAGGTTAATCCCAACGCATAAGGATACAGTAATACACTCCCCGGAGCGTGGCTGAAAGGCCGCCCTCCGGGGCTTTTTGTATTTGTGGCAAAATCCTTCTGATTGTGGTACAATAAAAGATAGATTTTGTCGAAAGAAAGGAACCTTTGGATGCAGCTGTTTGAACTGGTCAGCCCGCGGCTGTTCCGCCCGCTGGCGGGGCCCAACCGGGCGTTTTATGCGGAGCTGCTGCTCCTGCTGTGGGAGGAGTGCCGCCACACGGCGGATTACTCCATCTCCCGGGCAGAAGCGGTGAGCCGGGCCGAGGATTACTTTGCGGCACTGGCAAAGCCGCTGGCACTGGATGCCGATGACGCGGGCGACGAAGCCGAACAGCCCACCCGGGATCCCCATACCCTTGCGCTGGGCTTTCTGCTCCGCCTGCGCCGCACCGGCTGGCTGGAAGAGCAGCCCGGCAGCTATGAGGAAGAGCCTGCCCTTGCCTTTGTGCCCGAGGTGGCTCCTCTGCTGGAAGCGCTGGAAGAGATCCTGAACCCGCGCGTTGTCACCTACACCGGCAAGCTGTACAAGGCATGGCAGCTGCTGCAGAACATCGGGGAGGAAAAGAGCCCCTATGAAAATGTTCTGCGGGAGGTGGCCTCCGATCTGGAAGCACTGAACAAGTCCCTGCGGGCGCTGAACGCATCCATCGGGCATTATATCGACCGGCTCACCCGCAACCGCACCCCGCAGGAGGTGCTGGAGCTCTTCGACCAGTACGAGGAAAAGGTGGTGGCCGCCGCTTACCACCGCTTCAAGACCAGCGATAACCTGTTCAACTACCGCGCCTATCTGGAAGAGGAGCTGGACGACTGCGAGGCAGAGCACCTGCCCCGGCTGGCGCTGGATTACGCCCGGGTGGAGCGCTGCGCCCCCGGCGAAGCCGCCCCTGCCGTGCGTGCCCTCATCCAGAAACTGCGGGATTCGCTGGAAGAGATGAGCACCCTGATGCGCCAGATCGACCAGAGCCACATCCGCTACCGCAAGCGGGCCGTGCAGCGGGCACAGTTCCTGCTGCTGAGCGACCGCTCCTCGCAGGGCAGTGTCACCGCCCTGCTCCGCCGCTATGCCGAGGAGATCAAAACGCCCGATCAGCTGTTCGCGCCGGATGACGGCCCGGTGGCAAAGCGCCTGCACCTCTACCCGGCAGCGGTGTTCGGGGCAAAGCCCCTCTACCCGCCCGCCGCGCCCCGCAGCGAAACGCCGCTGGCTCCGGTGCGGCAGGCCGGGCTGGATGCGGAGCAGCTGCGCAAAGAACAGCAGCTGCTGCTGGACTACGCCCGGATGGCAGTGACTGAGGAAAACGTGGGCCTGCTGGCAAAACAGGCCCTTGCCGCCCGCAGTGCGGTGGCTGCTTCCACGCTGGCGGAGGAATACCCCCGCGATTTTGCCCGCATCATCGGCCTGCACACCTACTCGCAGTCGCCGCGCCGGGCTTACGATATTACCCTTACCGGAAACTGGGTCGAACGGGGCGGCTTCCGGTTTGAAGAGTTTATTCTGACACCCCGCAGGGAGGACGCTGACCATGGCCGAACCGAATAAAATGCTGGAAGAGACCGCAAACTATCTGCTCAACCACTGCTTTGTGCTGGGCGGCGTGGAGGATCAGCGGGCAAAATACCTCTATGTGCAGGATCATCTGCCCGAGGTGCGGGCTGTGTTCGCGCCGCTGGGCTATGCGGTAACGCTTTACCCGGCTCCGCTGCAGGCGGCGGCGCTGGTCAACGAGCATGAGGGCAGCCAGGCCCGGCTGCTGAAATACGAGAGCATCCTGCTGCTGGTGCTCCGCCTGCTCTACCTGCAAAAGCGGGAGAGCCTTGCCGCCAGCGCCGATCAGGTGCTGGTCACGGTGGAAGAGGTGCAGACAGAGCTGCAGAAGATGAACCTGCCCCGGCGGCTGGACCAGCGCACGCTGGAGGAGCTGATGCGCACCCTGCGCAGGTATAATCTGGCCCGCCCGGTGGGGCGGCTGACCGGTCTGGACAGCCGCATCGAGGTGTTCCCCACCGTGCTGCTGGCTCTGCCGGACGCAGACCTTGCCGATGCCGCCGCCGAGAGCAGCCGCACCCGGGAGGAACTGGCCCTCTACGAGCGGCCTGACGGAGATGCCAGCGGGGAGGAAGAAGAATGATCGAATTAAAGCGCCTGAAGCTCATCAACTGGCACAACTTTGAAAATGTCACCTTCGATTGTGCCCGTCTGACTTATATGATCGGTGTCAACGCGGTGGGCAAGACCACCATTCTGGATGCCATCCGCTACTGCCTGACCACCAACCGCAATTTCAATGCCCTGGGCAATAAAAAGAGCGGCCGCACCCTGCAGGGCTCTGTCCACGCCAAGCAGCGCGGCGAGAACGCCTACCGTCGCCCGGGCCGCACGGTGGCATATATCGGAACCGAGTTCTGGGATACCGTCAAGCGGACAAACTTTGTCATCGCTGTCCGGGTGGAATCCGAGGGCCCCATGCAGGAGCTTCACCCAGGCGACCAGACCTGGTACATCTCCGAGGACGGCATCACGCTGGAAAAGCTGCCCTTCCTTGATCCGCGCACCGGTGCCCCCAGCGCCAAGGAGGACTTCAAGCCTGTCGTGGGCCGTCTGTCCTACACCCGCAGCCCCAGCGAGGCCCGGGACCGCATCTGCCGTGCCCTGGGCATTGGCCGCGCCTCCAGCCCGCTGGGCAAAAAGTTCAACGAAGTGTTCCAGATGGGCACCAGCATGGACGAGATCCCCAACTTCCGGGAGTTCCTGTACCAGTACATCCTGCCCCAGCCTGAGCTGGATCTGGAAGCGCTGCAGGGCGACCGGGTGGAGCTGGAAAACCTCCACGCCGTTCTGGCCGAGGCCCAGACCCGTGCCGCCGCGCTGGAACAGATCGTGGCGTATGGCCGGGAAGCTGCTGCCAAAGAAACGGATGCCCTTGTCAACCGGGGTGCGGCCCTGCTGGCCCGCGCCGAAGCGGATGCCGGTGAGGATGCCTCCTGGCAGAGCCATCTGGATGCAGGCCGCCGCCAGCTGGCTGACCTGAACGCAAAATACGAGGCCGCCAAGAACGCCGAAGCCGAAGCCCGCCGGGCCTATCTGGCGGCCCACGGAGCGGCCGGTGACAGCGGCGCGGGCCGGGCGCTGGATGCCCTGACCGAGGAGCTGGCCCGGAAAAAGAGCGCGCTGGATGCAGCAGCCCGGACAAGGAACGGTCTGGAAGCAACTGCGGATACCATCACCGGCCTGCTGACCCAGCTGAACCGCAGCGGCTTTGCGGTGGAGAAGGAGCTCTGGCCCCAGCGCCTGACAGCGGAACATCTCCCCGCCCTGACCGAGGCGCTGGCCCGCATCGAAAAGCCGCTGGAGGAGCAGTATTTTGCTGCCCGGCAGGCTTCGGCGGATCTGGCAAAAGAGCAGGAGGGCCTGCGGGCCGAGCTGAACGCCGTGTCCGGCGGCAAGTGGGTCTACCCCCACGGCGATGCCGCCACCAAAGTGCGGGATGCCGTGAACGCAGAGCTGAAAAGCCGCGGCATGACGGCGGATGCAAAGATCTTCTGTGAGCTGCTGACCGTGGCCGACGAGAGCTGGCAGGACTGTGTGGAAGCCTGCCTGGGTGACCGCCGGTTCGATATCCTTGTGCCGCCTGCCCATTATGCCGCCGCCAAGAGCGCCTTTGTGGCGCTGGGCGACCGGGTGGGGCCCATCAGCCTGCTGGATACCCCGGGCATCCGCAAGGCGGACCGCCATGCGGAGACAGCCCCCGCCGACAGCCTTGCCGCCCAGGTCACCAGCGAGAACCCGCTGGCCGCACAGTATGCGGACACCATCCTGCGCCGCATCGTCTGCTGCGACACCCCCGATACGCTGGAGCATTTCCCCGACAGCGCCACCCGAGACCTGCTGCGCCACCATCCCTTCCGGCTGGAACGCCTGCGCAGGCCCCAGCGCTATATCGGTCTGGATGCCCGCAGGGAGCGTGCCGACGCGCTGGAAGCACAGCTTGCCGCTCAGGCCGACCGCTGCCGCGAAGCCGCCCAGACCGAAAAGACCCTGAAATCTGCCTACGACCAGTACCAGAACGTCCTGCGGGGCCATGCGCTGGAACAGCTGGCCGAACTCTGGGCCAGCCGGGCCGCGCTGGATGCCGCCCGTGCCGACTACGCCGCGCAGGAGCAGAAGCTGGCGGACTGCCGCGAGAACCCCATGCTGCAGCAGCTCTACCGCGAGGAAGAAGCCCGGGAAGCCGCATGGGAGACTGCCCGCAAGGCCGTGGAGCAGGTGGGCGGCGATATCCGCGTCTGCGAAAAGCAGATCGCATCCTGCGAGGCAGAGCAGGGCAAAGCGGTGGAGACCGCCGCACAGAGCCGGGAGGCGGCAGAGGCATTCTTTGCACAGCACCCGCTGCTGGAGCCTCTGGCACAGGAACGCAAAAAGGGCCTGATGACGGGCGGGCGTACGGCCCGTGCCGCCGCACAGACTGCCGAAAAGGCACAGACCAGGCTGGACGATGCCCTGCGAGCTTATCTCACTTCCACGCTGGAACCTGCCCAGAGGGATTACAACGAGCACTACGTCTGCGATTATCCGCTGGGTCTGGCCGGGGTGGAGCAGTACCGCGCCCAGCACGACAGCCTTGTCCGCATTGATCTGGAACGCTACGCCGCCCGGCTGGAGCAGGCACAGCGGGACTGCAAGGATCGCTTCCGCAAGGATATCCTCTTCCGGATGAAGGACGATATCTTCAACGCCCGCCGCCAGTTCCGGGAGCTGAACAAGGTGATGGAGCAGCTGACCTACGGCGAGGAAGTCTACCGCTTTGAGCTGGAGCCCAGCCGTGACCCCCAGCTGGCCGCCTTCTATCAGGTCATTGTGGACAAGGGCAACCAGCAGATGACCGATGGCGACTCGCTGGACAACCTTGCCGCCACCGCCGACCCCGTCTACGAGCGGCAGGTGGACGCGCTGATGGAAAAGATCATGGCCGATGTGGATGAGAACACCCGGGCCCGGCAGGAGGGCCGCACCACCTCCGGTGCCACCCTCTCGGATTATGTGGACTACCGCACCTATCTGGACTATGACATCAAGGTGACCAACACCGTCTCGGGCCAGCAGGCCTATCTTTCCCGCGTCAGCCGCGATTCCTCCGGCGGCGAGAACCAGGCTCCCTTCTATGTGGCCATCTGCGCCAGCCTGCTGCAGATCTACCAGAAGAGCGAGAACAGCATCCGCCTTGTCCTGCTGGACGAGGCCTTCAGCAAGATGACCAGTGACCGCATCCGCCCCATGATGGAGCTGTTCCGCCGCCTGCAGCTGCAGGTTCTGCTCATCTCCACCGTGGAAAAGAGCACCGCCATCCAGCCCTACTGCGACATTACCTATTCCATCGTGCGCCACGGCGATGCCAACGCCATTGCGCCGTTCTACCGGACCGGCACCCTTGCCGATGCCCCGGAAAAGGAGACTGAATATGAATAACACCCTTGCAAACATCTGGCTCTTTGCCACCCACTGGACCAAGCTGGATGCCTTTGATACCGAGGAAGAGCTCAACGATGAACTGGAGCTGCTCCAGCGCCAGAGCCTGCCCACCAAAGTCCGTCAGGTCACGGACAAGGAAGGCAGGGAACAGTTCCTCCTTTACGTCAAACAGGCCGACCGCGATTACGCCCGCTACTGCACCGGCTGGCGGCCCGGCGGGATGATGTGATCCACCCCTGCAAAAAGGAGAATCCATGTCAAAACAGAAAATTCAACTTTCGGATCACTTTGATTATTCACGGCTGATCCGTTTTGTGCTGCCCTGCATCGGCACCATGCTGTTTACTTCCATTTACGGCATCGTGGACGGCCTGTGCGTCTCAAACTTTGTGGGCAAAACGGCCTTTGCGGCAGTCAACCTCATCATGCCCGTGCCCATGCTGGTGGGCACAGTCGGCTTTATGCTGGGCACCGGCGGCAGCGCCATTGTGGGCATCACGCTGGGTGAGGGCGATAAAGCCCGTGCCGACCGCTATTTCAGCCTGTTTATGTCAACGGCGCTGATCGCCGGCATCGTGCTGTCCGTGCTGGGGATGCTGCTGCTCCGGCCGGTGGCCCTGATGCTGGGTGCAGAAGGTGAGATGCTGGACTACGCCCTGCGCTATGGCCGGGTGCTGATGCTCAGCCTGCCCACCTTTATCCTGCAGAATATGTTCCAGAGCTTTTTTGTCACCGCCGAAAAGCCGCATCTGGGCTTTTACTTCACGGTGGGCGCGGGCTGCACCAACATGGTGCTGGACGTGCTGCTGGTGGGCATCCTGCACTGGAGCGTGGAGGGTGCCGCCATTGCCACCATGCTCAGCCAGGTGGTGGGCGGCCTGCTGCCGGTGTTCTACTTCCTCAACCGGAAAAACACCAGCCTGCTCCACCTCTGCCGCCCGCAGTTTGAGGGCGGTGTGCTGCTGAAAGCCTGTGTGAACGGCTCCTCTGAGCTGATGACCAACCTTTCCATGTCGCTGGTGAACATCCTGTACAACTATCAGCTGCTCCGCTTTGCGGGCGAGGATGGCGTGGCCGCCTATGGTGTGATCATGTACGCGTCCTTCCTGTTCGTGGCGGTGTTTGTGGGCTACGCCGTGGGCAGCGCGCCCATCGTCAGCTACCACTATGGTGCCAATAACCGCAAAGAGGTCAACAACCTCTACCGCAAGAGCCTGAAGCTCATCGGTGTGGTTGCGGTGGTAATGACCATCGGCTCCATGTTCATCATCCCCCATGTGGCCCGCTTCTTTGTGGGCTATGATGAAAACCTGCTCATTCTGACCACCCGGGCCTTCCGGCTCTATGGCCTGAGCTTCCTCATCATGGGGTTCAACGTCTATGCGTCCTCCTTCTTCACGGCCCTGGGCGATGGTGTGACCAGTGCGCTCATCTCGTTCCTGCGCACCCTGCTGTTCCAGGTGGCGGCGGTTCTGCTGCTGCCGTTCCTGCTGGGCATTGATGGCATCTGGCTGGCCGTGACTGCCGCCGAGCTGGCCGCTCTGCTGGTCAGCATCGGCCTGTTCATCACCAGAGACCAGCAGTTCCATTACCGCAAGGCAGAATAACCGCAAACAAAGAAAGGACCCTCGGCGGGTCCTTTCTTTGTTCAGAATGTAAACTCCACGAACTCGCAGTTTTTGATGCCTGCCGCCGCGTACTCCTCGTTGGTCATATCGTAAAAATAGGACTGCACCACCCGGGCAATGCCGTTGTGGGCCACCAGCAGGTAGGTCTTGTCGGTGTCGGCCCGGAGCTCGTCCAGCAGGTTGTAGATGCGCTGGGCCAGCTGCATCATGCTCTCGCCGCCGGAGTAGCGGTCGGCAAAGTGGGTCTTGGAGATGCGGAACTCCTCGCCGTCCCGGGGCGTGCCCTCGTAGCGGCCAAAGCACTGCTCCCGGAGCCGGGGCTCACACCGGGCAGGAATGCCGGTGGCCTCCGCAATGGCCCGGGCGGTGTCGGCGGCGCGGGACAGGGGAGAGTACAGGATCTCATCGATGCGGAGACCGCTGGTCCGGAGCTTTTCGCCCAGCTCCCGGGCCTGGGCGCGGCCTTTTTCGGTCAGGGGGCTGTCGGTCATGCCGCAGATCTTGTTTTCCACGTTCCACACGGTCTCGCCGTGGCGGGTGAAATAGACCTTGTGCGCCGCCTTGGTCAGCCTGTGATCCCGCAGGGTGACGGTGCTGCCCTCGTTGATGTCCAGCCGGGTCAGCTCGGCATCCGGGTAGGGGAGAACCCGCTGTGTGCCGTCGGCAGCCTCCAGCAGGACATCACAGAGCACGGGCTGGCCCTCGGGCAGCTCCTCGCAGCCATAAAGCTGCTCCTCAATGCGCAGAACGCGGTAGTTTTTTTCTTCCATCCTCTTCGACCTCTTTCGGGCAGATTGTTTCTTACATTATAAAACGGCAGCGGGGCCCCGTCAACGCTTGACAGCCCCGTGTGCCGCCTGATAAACTAGGCGCAAGGGATAAAAACGCCAAAAGGAGAGAAAAAGTTGAACATTACAGAACTGCGGTATCTCGTCGCCATCATGGAATGCGGATCTGTGAGTGCGGCGGCAAAGCGGCTGTATGCCGCTCAGCCCAACGTGAGCAAGGCGCTGAAAAATCTGGAAGAAGAATACCATCTCCGCATTTTTGAGCGGTCATCCACCGGCATGATCCCCACGGAGCAGGGGCGGCACTTCATCGAGCAGGCCGAGCGGGTGCTGCGGGAGGTGGACAGGCTGGACCGGAGCGTGCAGGAGGAGCAGGAGCGCTGCGCCGAACTGCGGGTAATGATCCCCCACGCCACCTATGCCTCCTATGCGGCGGTGGATTATCTGGAGCAGGCGGCCTCCATTGAGCGGCTCCACATCCACATCCGGGAGGGCGGCTCCATGGAGGCACTGGATCATGTCCTGCGGCAGGGGTATCATCTGGCTCTGCTGCGGTACGCCGTGGAGGATGACGAGCACTATACCCATTACTGCGCCCGGCGGGGCCTGAAAATGGAACCCATTATGGATTTTGAATACAGTCTGCTGACCAACCGGGACGGCCCGCTGGCCCGGAAGGCGATCCGCGACCTGTCTGAGCTGGACAAGTATATGGAGATCCTCCACGATGATTTCCAGCTGCCCGGCGAGGAGGGCGGCAACGGTGTGCGCTGGCATGTCAACCCGGAGCGCCGTATCCATGTGTATGAGCGGTGCAGCCAGTTCTCGATCCTGCAGCGGCTGCCCACGGCCTACATGTGGGCATCGCCCATGCCCCGCAGGGCACTGGAGCAGTACCATCTGGTGCTGAAGAAGTGCCCGGCCCAGCGCCAGCAGATGCGGGATGTGCTGGTCTACCCGGACAAGGGCCGCCTGCGCCCCGAGGAGCAGGCCTTTGTGAATCTGCTCCACAAGGAAGCGGCTTCCACCGTGAAATAAAGGGGCTTTCCGGCTAAGGCACGGCAAAGGTTGCTCCATTTGAAATTGACAGAAAAACCAATAAATGGATGCAAAACCGGGCGAAAATGAGCGCCCGGTTTTATTTTTGCTGATAAATGGTCAAAAAATAAACGGAAAAGCGGCAAAAATTCTTTGCAGCTATATCGGAAACTATATAGCCCCATGCCGGAAAGATATTTCTCCGCTGGAAAAAAGTATGCTACCATGAGGCCAGAAAAGAGCCCCGGGTATGCGGCAGAATGGGGCCGTGGCCGGCAGGGGCAAAAAGGAGGTTTCTGGTATGATTAGTTTCCTGCTCTGTCTTGCGATCCTGGTGGGCGGATACTTCGTCTATGGCAAGATCGTGGACAATACCTTCGGCCCGGACGACCGTGAAACGCCTGCTGTGCGCATTAACGACGGCGTGGACTATGTCGTGATGCCCCAGTGGAAGCTGTTCCTCGTCCAGCTGCTGAACATTGCGGGCCTTGGCCCTATCTTTGGTGCCATGCAGGGCGCTTTGTGGGGCCCCGTGGTGTTCCTGTGGATCACCTTCGGCACCATCTTTGCCGGTGGTGTGCATGACTACTTCTCCGGCATGATGAGTGAGCGCAATGACGGTGCTTCCATCGCGGAGATCACCGGCAAATACTTAGGCCCTGTGATGCAGAACGTGATGCGTGTGTTCTCTGTTGTGCTGCTGATCATGGTGGGCACCGTGTTCGCCGTCGGCCCCGCCGGCCTGATCGTTGAGCTGTGCAGCCAGAGCGGCGCATCCGGCGTGATGACTTCGCTGCTGTTCTGGCTGGTCATCATTCTGACCTACTACTTCATCGCGACCTTTATCTCCATCGATGCGGTCATCGGCAAGATCTACCCCGTGTTCGGCATCTGCCTCATCATCATGGCCATCGGTGTCATCTTTGGCATCTTCACCAACCCTGCCTATACCATCCCTGAGATCTGGGATCACTTCGGCAGCATGCACCCGTCGGGCACGCCCATCTGGAGCTTCATGTTCATCACGGTTGCCTGCGGCGCGATCTCCGGCTTCCACTCCACCCAGTCGCCTTTGATGGCCCGCTGCATGAAGAGTGAGAAGCAGGGCCACTTCGTGTTCTACGGTGCCATGGTCTGCGAGGGTGTCATTGCCCTGATCTGGGCCGCTGCAGGCTGCTCTCTGTACGAGGTCACTGATGGCCTGAACACCGGTCTGGCCCAGGCACTGGCAATGGGTCAGTCCAAGGCCATCTATGATGTCTGCTCCAAGACCATGGGCGGCGTGGGCATCGCACTGGCCATGATCGGCGTGGTCGTCTGCCCCATCACCTCCGGCGATACCGCCTTCCGTTCCGCCCGCCTGACCCTGGCCGACTGGTTCAAGATCGATCAGGACAGCTACGGCAACCGCCTGAAGCTCTGCATCCCCGTGCTGGG
>ERZ506999.806-NODE-806-length-12130-cov-4.229731_pt1 | contig 12130 bp, 7 predicted proteins | sample MGYA00512881_ERZ506999 | MGnify/ENA metagenome assembly ERZ506999
GAGTTAAGTGACGATTATCCAATCGGAGATACGATTGCAAGAGGACAGGATCTGTCGCTTGATATGGCGAAGATGCCACTGCTTATTCAGGTAAGAGAGTATGATCACGAATATGTACTTACTGCAGAATATAGAAGTGACATGTACAGCAAAGCGTTTGTTGATGGAATGCTTGAAGCCTATGAAGCAGCAATGGCTTCGATGCTTAAGTCAAAATATATTTCAGAGATTTCTGTGATTTCACCAAATGCCGTAAATCAAATTGCAACATTTAACAGTACAGAAAATGATTACGGCAGAAGCAAAACTATTTTCAACATGTTTTCTGAAATGGCCCAGAAGATACCAGAGCGTACAGCGGTAGTATTTAAAGATAAGAGATATACATACAAGGAACTGGATGAGATCAGTGACAGGCTTGGAAAATATATTGCATCACTTGGAATCGGCAGGGAGGATGTAGTGTCAATCCTCATTCCACGTTGTGAATATATGGCAATCGCACCGCTTGGAGTGATAAAAGCAGGTGCCGCATATCAGCCACTTGATCCGACTTATCCAAAAGACAGATTAATGTATATGCTTGAAGATGCACAAGCGAAGCTTCTGATCGTCGACAGAGAATTACTTCCGCTGGTTGATGGTTATGAAGGAAACGTATTGTACATGGATGAAATTCTGCAGATAGAAGATCGTGATATAAAGCTGAAAGAACCAGAGTTGCATGATCTGTTCATCTTACTCTATACATCCGGTTCAACTGGTGTTCCGAAGGGATGTATGCTTGAGTACGGTAATATTACTGCATTTAGTCATTGGTACAAAAAATATTATGAACTTGATTTTGATTCAAAGGTTGCAGCTTATGCATCGTTTGGATTTGATGCATGTATGATGGATATTTATGGAACAATTACAAATGGAGCCGAGCTTCATATTATTCCAGAAGAAATCCGCCTTGATTTTATTGCATTAAATGATTATTTTGAGACAAATGGTATTACACATTCCTTTATGACAACTCAGGTCGGAAGACAGTTTGCAATGGAGATGGACTGCAAGAGCTTGAAATATTTATCTGTAGGAGGCGAGAAGCTTGTTCCTTGTGAACCGCCAAAGAATTTCAAGTTTTTTAACGGTTATGGGCCTACAGAAAACACGATTTTCACAACTATATTTGAAGTGGACAAATATTATAATAATGTACCAATCGGTAAAGCACTGGATAATAATAAGCTTTATATAATAGATAAATTTGGTCATCTGCTTCCATATGGTGCATGTGGTGAGCTGATGATAGCCGGCTGGCAGGTTTCAAGAGGATATCTCAACAAACCTGAGAAAACGGCAGAAGTATATACAAAAAATATTTATGACGATGAAGAAGGATACGAGGTTTTGTATCATTCCGGAGACGTTGCAAGATATCTGACAGATGGAAATATCCAGATTATCGGAAGAAAAGATTCACAGGTTAAGATTCGAGGATTCAGAATTGAACTCTCAGAGGTTGAGGAAGTAATCCGAAGATACGAAGGTATAAAAGATGCGACAGTAGTTGCATTTGATGATCCATTCAGTGGAAAATACATTGCAGCTTATGTTGTATCAGACAGCAAGGTAGATATCAATGCATTAAATGATTTTATCAAAGAAACAAAACCGCCATATATGGTTCCGGCTGTTACAATGCAGATTGATAAGATTCCGTTGAACCAGAATCAGAAAGTAAATAAAAAGGAACTTCCAAAACCGGAAAAGAAAGTAGAAGAAATCATTAAGCCACAGAATGATATCCAGCAGAAAATCTTTGATTGTGTTGCAGAAGTATTAGGATACACAGAATTTGGAATTACAACAGATATTTTTAGTGTCGGACTTACATCTATCAGTGCGATTAAATTAAATATGCTGATTTCGAAGGAGTTTGATATTGTTATCAAAACATCAGATATCAAAGATAATCCGACAATTGAGAAACTGGAAGGATTTGTGCAAAAAGCAGGAAAGACATCAAAGAGAGAAATTCAAGAGATTTATCCGCTTACAAATACGCAGGAAGGAATATTTATCGAATGTACTGCCAATATGGGTACAACCATTTATAATATCCCATATCTGTTTAAACTGGATAGAAAAGTAGATCTTGATAAGCTGGCGAAAGCAATAGACAGTACGGTTGAAGCGCATCCTTATCTCAAGACAACTCTCTTTATGGATGAGAATGGAGATGTTCTTCAGAAACGTGATGACGATTTAGAGTACAGAACACAGATTATTGATGGAATGGATAAAGAGACGCTTGTTCGTCCATATATGCTATTTAACGAACAGCTTTTCAGATTTGAGATTCACAGAACAGCAGCCGGAAATTATTTGTTCCTGGATTTGCATCATATTATTGCAGATGGTACATCTCTTGAGATTATCATCAATGACATTAACAGGGCGTACAGTGGAGAAACTCTGAAAAAAGAAGAATATACATCGTATGAGCTTGCACTGGATAACAGAGATGCTTTGAATGGCGATACATATAAAAATGCAGAAGATTATTATAAATCAGTATTTGAAAAAGCCGGTGGAAGTATAGCATTTTATCCGGATAAATCGGGTGCTGTTCCTACAGCAGAAATGTATCACAGAGAAGTTTCAGAGATTTCAGTCCAGAGCGTAAAAGATTTTTGCAAGAAGAACGGAATCACAGAAAATGTATTTTTCATTGCGGCATTTGGGCTTACACTTGGAAAATATAATTTCAAAGAGAACGCTGTTTTCACAACAATTTACCATGGAAGAAATGATTCGAGACTTTCCAATACAGTCGGTATGCTTGTAAAAACGCTTCCGGTTTACTGTGACTTTTCAGGACAGACGCAAGAATATCTGGCAGATGTCCAGAAACAGCTTATGGATTCTATGAACAATGACATTTATCCATTTTCACAGATTAGCCGTGAGTTTAATATCAAAGCAGATGCCATGGTGATTTATCAGGGTGATAACTTTGAATTTGATACAATAGGCGGTGAATTTGCTTCGGAAGAACCGGTACATTTAAATGCTGCGAAAGCACCTGTTTCCGTAAGTATTTCTATTGAAAGAAATAAATTTGTCTTTGAAATTGAGTATCGTGGAGATATGTATCGCGAAGAGACGATGAAATATCTCGCAGATAACCTTGAGCTTGCGATTGATGGGCTGACGAAGGAAGAGAAAGCATCCGATATCAGATTGTTATTTGAAGAAGAGACGAAGATGGTGGATGTTTTGGAGCATGCAGGAAAAACATTTGTTGAACTGTTTAAAGAGACTGTTACAAAATATCCAGACAAGGCAGCAGTGAAGGATGAATTTGGAGAGCTCACTTACAAAGAACTCGATAGAATGTCCGATTATATTGCACAAAAGCTTACAGAAAATGGAATTGGAAGAGAAAAAGTTGCAGGTATTTTGTGCGGAAGAACAAAAGAATTTACAGTTGCTTATCTAGGTGTTATGAAAGCCGGTGGTGCATATGTTCCGCTGGATCCGGAGTATCCGCAGAGCAGAATCGAATATATGCTGACAGATTCAGGGGCAGAGAATTTGCTTGTAGTAAACAAGTATCGTGATCTGGTTGCATTTTATGATAAAAATATCATCAGTCTTGATGACGTGGCAGAAGAGGCAAAAGAGTTCGAGCTTTCAGTAGAACTTACTCCTCCGAGACCGGAAAATCTGGCGTATATGATTTATACCTCAGGTTCAACCGGAAAGCCAAAGGGTGTTATGATTGAACATAGAAATTTATTGAATCTGATAGAATATCTTGTTTCATCAAGAAAAATGACACCTGATTTTACAGTTGCAGAGTTTGCAAGCTTTTGCTTCGATGCATCTGTTGTGGATTTGTTTGCTCCACTTACCATTGGGGCAATGCTGTATATTTTACCGGAAGGTATCAGAAAAGATGCGGTTGCAGTTGCGAAGTTTGTAAGAGAAGAAAATATTACGACTATTACGATTCCGACTCAGATTGGAGAATTGGTGACAGAATTACTGGAAGAAGCTCCGGCATTGCGCTTTGCAACACTTGGCGGTGAGAAATTCAAGCATTATAGAAATCGTACGTATCAGATGATCAATGGATATGGACCGACAGAAAATACGGTTTCATCAACAGAATTTTTCGTTGATAAGCAGTATGAAAATATACCGATTGGAAAATCGCAGACAAATATCCGAAGCTATATCGTAGATAAAGATTTGACCAGACTTCCGGTAGGCGCATCTGGTGAGTTGTGTCATGCAGGAAGACAGATTGCAAGAGGATACCATAATCTTCCGGAAAAAACAGCGGCAGCGTTTGTCGAAAACCCATTCTCAATTTGCGAGGAAGATAAACGCCTTTACAGAACCGGAGATATGGTCCGCATGAAAGGAGACGGAAACATAGAATACATCGGTCGAATCGATTCACAGGTAAAGATCAGAGGATACCGAATCGAGCTTGGTGAGATTGAGGGAGCGATAGTGAAATATGATTCTGTTCAAAATGCGGCTGCCAAAGTAATTGAAAAAGGCGGTAATAAATATATTGTTGCTTACTATACGGGCGTAAGCATTTCCGATGAAGAAATGAAAAACTTCTTAGAGCCGCTTATCCCGGATTACATGATGCCGTCCTTCTTTGTTCATCTTGATAAGATGCCTGTAACACCGGGTGGCAAGATTGACAAAAAGGTACTTCCTGAACCAGAGATGAGTGTAGAAAGAAACAGCTATGTCGCACCGGTTACAGCTGTTCAGACAGAGCTTTGCGGTATTTTTGAGAAAGCACTTGGTATTGATAAAGTAGGAATCGAGGATAATTTCTTTGATCTGGGAGGTTCTTCGCTTACTGCATCAAAGGTAGCAATCATGTGTCTGTCAAAGAATATCGGTATTGTGTATGCAGATATTTTCAAATATCCTACAGTGCATGAGCTTTCTGCAATGCTTGGAAATGATGAAGCAGTGGAAGATACTACAGGAGGCAATGAATTTTCAAATTACAGCTATAATAAAATACAAAGTGTGATAAGTGGAAATATCGAAGAAAATGTTGACCTTGTGACAAAAGAAAAAATCGGAGATATCATGATCACAGGAGCGACCGGATTCCTTGGAATACATATTTTGAAGGCATATCTGGATCATTATGACGGAAAGGTTTATTGTCTTGTACGAAAAGGCTCATATGAATCACCGGAAAAACGAATGATGAATATGTTGATGTATTATTTTGATAATCCATACAAAGAAATGTTTGAGGAGCGCATCGTATGTGTGGACGGAGATATTACATCCAAAGAAGATGTCGACAGATTAGCAGAATACAAATTCCAGACATTAATTAACTGTGCAGCGTGTGTAAAACATTTTGCGGCAGGCGATGTTCTTGAAAAAATAAATGTAATAGGAGTAGAAAATCTGATTGATTTATGTAAAAATAATGCACGTAGACTGATTCAGATATCAACAGTCTCTGTCAGTGGTGAAGGGTCAGACGGCGTACCGCCGATGTCGAGAGTTTTCTGTGAAAATGATCTGTACATCGGACAGAACATTACAAACGAATATATCCGTACAAAATTTATTGCAGAAAGAGCTGTACTTGAAGCGGTTGCCGATGGTCTTGACGGAAAGATCATCCGTGTAGGTAATCTTATGAGCAGAGATTCCGATGGTGAATTCCAGATTAACTTTATTACAAACGGTTTCCTGCGAAGCCTGAGAGGTTATAAAGCAGTTGGAAAATTCCCGGTAGGAAGTATGCATGAAGTGACAGAATTTTCACCAATCGATTCTACAGCACTTGCAGTTTTGAATCTGGTACAGACGGACAGAAGATTTACCGTATTCCATGCATGCAACAGCCATCACATCTTTATGTCAGATTTGATTTATGCAATGCGTGAACATGGATTTAAGATCGATATTGTAAAAGACGAGGAATTTGAGACTGCAGTAAAAGAATTTGCAAAAACAGGGCAGGATTCCGATGCAGTTTCAGGTCTTATCGCATATACGTCACACAATGAAAATGAAATCTATACGCTGGATTATGGCAATAGATTTACATCACAGATTCTTTACAGATTAGGTTACAAATGGCCTATTACAGATGACAGATATCTTGAAAGTGCGATTGAGGCACTGGACAGACTTACATTTTTTGATTAATTTAAGGAGAAAAATTCATGGAAATTATTAGTAAAACAGATGGAACGAAAACAACAATGGAGATTGTAGGATGGCTGGATACACAGACAGCTCCACAGTTAGAAGAAGAACTTTCAAAGCTTACAGACGAGATCACAAGTCTTGTATTTGATTTCGCAAAGCTTGAATACATTTCATCAGCAGGTCTGCGGCAAGTAATTGCCGCATACAAAAAGATGCAGAATAAGGACGGATTTAAAATTATAAATGTGTCTGACGAAGTTTTTGATGTGTTTAGTCTTACAGGATTTGATCAGAAAATTGATATTGAAAAATAAGACATGTGCTTACAAATCAGGTGAGAAAGGATACAGAGGATGAAACATAAAAGTCATGAGAGGGATGGTTTTAAGAGTAAGACAGGATTTGTTTTAGCATGTATCGGTTCAGCAGTCGGTATGGGGAATATATGGAGATTTCCATATATGGTATCTGACTGGGGCGGTATGACATTTTTAATTCCATATATTTTATTTGTAATTTTGATCGGTTCTTCCGGTGTGATCGAAGAGATGGCATTGGGACGTGCAGCCAAAGGCGGACCGATCAAAGCATTTGGAAGGTGTACGCAGATGCGGACAGGAAAGCGAAAGCCGGGAGAAATAATCGGTGTTTTGCCGGTCCTTGGGTCGTTTGCACTGGCGATTGGATATACGGTTGTAGTTGGCTGGATCTTTAAATACGCGTTTTTGGCATTGACCGGTAAAGTTGCAGCAATGGGACAGGACATGGACATAATCGGTGGAATGTTCGGAAGTACAGCAAAAGTCTTTGGCAACAATTTGTGGCTGGTGATTGCAGTGATTGTGACAGCCGTTATCATGGCATTTGGAATCGCAGGAGGAATTGAGCGGGCAAATAAAGTTATGATGCCATTTTTGTTTATCATGTTTTTAGGGCTTGGAATTTATATTTTCACATTGCCGGGAGCAGAAGCCGGTTATCGTTATATATTTACAATCGAGCCAAAAGGCCTGTTAGATATTAAGTTATGGATATATGCATTCGGACAGGCATTCTTCTCGCTTTCAATCGCAGGAAACGGAACGGTGATATATGGTTCTTATTTAAGTGAGGAAGAGGATTTGGTGAGTTCTGCAAGAAATGTAGCGATTTTTGACACAATGGCGGCATTGCTCGCAGCATTTGTGATTATTCCGGGGATGGCAGTCGGCGGAGCTGAATTATCTTCAGGCGGTCCGGGACTTATGTTTATCTATTTGATCAACGTATTTAACGGAATGCCAGGCGGTGAGCTTGTAGGAATCATTTTCTATCTTTGTGTATTATTTGCCGGAATGAGTTCGCTGGTTAATCTGTATGAAGCACCGGTAGCAACATTGCAGGAAAAATTTGGATTAAAAAGATTCTCGGCAGTTGGTGTGATCGCAGTGATCGGATGCGCTGTTGCACTGCTTATTCAGGGAATCGTTTCAGGATGGATGGATGCGGTTTCAATTTATATTTGTCCACTTGGTGCAATGCTGTCAGCAATCATGTTCTTCTGGATTGCAGGAGAAGAGTTCGCTTTGCAGGCAGTAAATAAAGGCAGAGATAAGAAGATTGGAAGATGGTTTGTTCCAATCGGAAAATATGTGCTGGTTCCATTGGCATTTCTGGCGTTGGTAGCCGGAGCATTGCTTGGTGGAATCGGGTGAGAAAAAAGGAGATATTGCAGAGCAAGGGGCGATGCAATATCTCCTTTTACAAATTCATTCAATGTTTCGCACATACTTGCTTTAACTGTTTTTTTGTACCATAATATAATATGGAATTTAATTGAAAGAAATGGAGGAGAGAACTGTGAAGAAAAATAAATATGAGATAGATATGTGTAATGGTTCTATTATGGATAAGCTGATATCATTTTCACTTCCACTTATGCTTTCTGGTATTTTGCAGTTGATGTTTAATGCGGTAGATATTGTTGTTGTCGGACGATTTAGTGGAAGTCAGGCGTTGGCTGCGGTCGGTTCAACGACAGCGTTGATTAATATATTTACCAATTTATTTATTGGAATCTCTCTTGGTGCAAATGTATTGGCAGCAAGATTTTATGCTTCCGGCAAGGAAAAAGAAATGTCGGAAACGGTACATACAGCGATCACGCTGGCACTGATCAGTGGAATTATAATGGCAGGAGTAGGGCTGTTATTGGCAAAATTGGCATTGGAGTTGATGGGAACGCCTTCTGATGTAATAGAGTTATCTACTCTTTATATGAGGATTTATTTTTGCGGAATGCCATTTTTTATGTTGTATAACTATGGTGCGGCCATTTTAAGAGCTGTCGGAGACACAAAACGTCCGCTTATATTTTTGATTATTTCAGGTGTGGCAAATGCAGGATTAAATATGATCCTTGTAATTATTTTCCACATGGGTGTTGCCGGAGTTGGAATCGGAACAGTCATTTCACAGTTAATATCCTGTATTTTAGTACTTCGGTGTTTGTATAAATCCGAAGGGTGTTATCAATTAAGATTTTCTAAATTAAGAATTCAGAAAGTATATTTAAGACAGATTTTTCAAGTTGGAATTCCGGCCGGAATCCAGAGTACAGTTATCAATTTTTCAAATGCATTGTTACAGTCATCCGTCAATTCCTTCGGTTCGACAGCGATGGCTGGTTATACAGCAGCAAATAATATTCTGGGATTTTTATATGTCTCCGTTAATGCTGTGACACAGGCATGTATGAGCTTTACAAGCCAGAACTATGGTGTTGGAAAATATAAACGTATGGATCGGGTGCTGATAAATTGTTTGATTTTATCAGTTGTTATATCAGGAGTCCTCGGTTGTGGTTCTTATGTATTTGGAACAGAAATATTGAAGGTTTATACGGAAGATCCGAAAGTAATCCAGTGTGGTCTGGAAATTTTATCAATGACAACAGTTACTTACTTTTTGTGTGGAATTATGGATTTGTTTCCGGGAGCGCTGCGAGGAATGGGGCGTTCAGGTGTGCCGATGATCCTATCTATTATCGGTACAGTCGGAACGAGAATTGTGTGGATATTTATGCTGTTCCCACAACATAGATCACTGAAATTTTTATTTATTTCTTATCCGGCATCCTGGTTATTTACAATCGTAATGCAGGTAATATGCTTTTATTTTGTACGAAAACAGGTACATGCAAAAGGACGAGAGAGAATGATGCGGGAAGCACAGGCAAAATGATATAAAATACAAAATGATAGAGAATACGATAAGCTTTTTGTTAAGCACAATGAATAGAAATAGAAAGAGAAAGGAAGTAATATGACAAAGCAGGATAATTCAAAGGTAGATGAGGGATTACAGGGAAATGAGAAAATTGAGGAAGCAATTTTAGGATTGCAAAAAGAAAGTACGCAGGAAATGCTGGCACATACATTGACCGTAATCCGCAGACGAATGAAAGAAAAAGGACAGGTGATTCTGGCGGTAGAGCCACCGAAGGGGCTGGAACAAATTCAAATCCAGGCGGTTCAGACATCGGATGGACAGAGCTGGTGGACGGCATTTACAAGTTTTGAAGAAGAATTAAAAGGTGGAGACAGTGTGAAGTCTACATTTTTAACAGATATAGACAAATTGTTTGAAACAGTGCTTCAAGTAGAGAAAATCCAAGGTATTATTTTAAATCCATGGAATCGGACGATAATGCTGGATAAAAATCTGATTCGGGTGATACTTGGGGCAAAAGCTTAAAATAAAGGGAAAAAACATGATAAAAAGTATAATAGCAGGAATATTAGGAGTATTTGGAATACTGTGCTTTCTATATGGAATTATGATACAGGCAACCCGGTCCGGAACAAAATTTTTCCTTGTCTGGTTTGGGATGGCGCTCGTTTTTCTTATGATGGGAATCGGAATTTACTGTGGAATATGGGAAAAGATTCCAATGGTCGTACGTGGGGGAATATTGCTTATTTTTGCACTGGGGATGACATCATTTATTATTGTAGAAGGATGTATTATCAGTAGCTTAGCGACAGAAGAAAAAGAAAACCTGGATTATATTATTGTACTTGGTGCACAGGTAAAAGAAAGCGGCCCAAGCATTGTGCTCAAATATCGTTTGGACAAGGCTTTGGAATATATGAATGAAAATCCGAAGACGATTTGTATTGTATCCGGCGGACAAGGATATAATGAGCCGTACTCAGAAGCAGAAGGTATGGCAAAGTATCTGATCGAGCAGGGCATGTCATCAGATAGGATTATCAAGGAAGATAAGTCGAAGACTACAGAGCAAAACATTGCCAACAGCATGAAATATATTAAAAAGAAGGCGACAATCGGACTTGTGACAAATAATTTTCATGTATATCGGGCATTGCAAATTGCAAAAAATCAAAAAATAGAAAATATATATGGAATAGCGGCAGATTCGTCTGCATTTTACATGCCGAACAATATGTTTCGGGAATATCTGGCAGAGATGAAATACCAGGTCAGAAAAGTATTACACTTGAATCATCGGGGAGAAAATTAGATGGTAAATATTATTGAGATTACAGAGTTTGAAGCACCGGAGTTAGATATTTATGCAAGAAAGACAGAGGCACAGCTTTTGAATCGTGATAAACCGGAAGAAGGAATTTTTATTGCAGAAAGTCCAAAGGTAATTGAACGGGCACTGGACGCAGGATATGTTCCGATTTCTGCATTGGTTGAGAAAAAACAGATTGCAGGGGAAGCGAAATGTATCATAGAAAGACTGAGTGAAGAACAGTTGAATGAAATTCTGATTTATACAGCAGAATCTGAAGTGTTAACGCAGCTTACAGGATTTCAGCTTACAAGAGGAATGTTGTGCGCAATGCATCGCAGAGATTTGCCGAAAGTAGAAGACATCTGTAAGAATGCACGACGGATTGCTATTTTAGAAAATGTGATGAACCCGACGAATGTCGGTGCAATCTTCCGTTCTGCGGCGGCGATGAATATTGATGCAATCCTGCTTACGTCCGGATGCAGTAATCCACTTTACAGGAGGGCAATTCGTGTTAGTATGGGGACAACTTTTCAAATTCCATGGACATTTGTGAATAACTCTTGTTCCTGGCCGGAAGAAGGAATTGATATTCTCCACAAGATGGGATTCAAGACAGCCGCCCTTGCACTTAGTGATAATTCTGTCCGAATCGATGATGAGAAACTGATGCAGGAAGAAAAGCTGGCAATCATACTCGGAACGGAAGGCGATGGTCTGGCAACCGAGACCATTGCCGATTGTGATTATACCGTGAAGATTCCGATGACGCATGGAGTCGATTCGTTGAATGTGGCAGCGGCGAGTGCGGTAGCGTTTTGGCAGTTGGCGGGAGCCATTTAGGGACGGAGTTAGTGGCCTTCCAAAGCAAGAAAAAACTATGCAATCCAGCGAAATAGAGCTATACTTTGTATAGCATTATTTTATCTGGAGGAAAAACAAATGGAGAAACAAGTTATTGAGAAGTTAATCGACACTGCAATCGAGCAACTAAAATTTTCTTATGCGCCGTATTCCAATTTTAAAGTTGGGGCAGCATTGCTGGCAAAAAATGGAACGGTGTATACTGGATGCAACATTGAAAACGCAGCATTCACACCAACGAACTGTGCGGAACGCACCGCATTTTTCAAGGCAGTCAGTGAGGGAGTGCACGAATTTGATGCAATCTGTATTGTTGGTGGAAAGGAAGGAATTCTGACAGAATATGCAGCTCCTTGTGGAGTATGCAGACAAGTCATGATGGAATTCTGTAATCCGGATACGTTTCAGATGATACTTGCATTGGACAAAGAGCATTACGGTGTTTATACCTTGCGTGAGTTGATGCCACAAGGATTTGGTCCGGGAAATCTGGCGTAGTAGACAATGTTAGACCAATGGGGACGGAGTTTT
>ERZ506999.807-NODE-807-length-12127-cov-4.027750_pt1 | contig 12127 bp, 8 predicted proteins | sample MGYA00512881_ERZ506999 | MGnify/ENA metagenome assembly ERZ506999
TGCTGGCTTTTAAATTTTATCTGCAGATACATTCCTCTCAAGCAGTGAGCTTTTGATGATTCTCATTCTCCCAAATACCAGAAATTCAAGATTGATAAACTTCCTTTGTTTACGGATTACCGGCAAGACTGGACTTACAAAGACCTTATCCCTTACTACGAAAAACGCTATGGCAAGAAGATTCTTCCCATCCGCCGTCACTCTGACTGCGATATCCCGGACAGTTGTTGCTGTCCTCGTTGTGATGCTCCTAAATCTTTCTTCTATAAGAATAACGGTTCCAAAGGGCAGCTCCTCTGCAAAGTCTGTGATTCCCGTTTTTCTCCTCTCGAAAGTCATTTCTCTTCCATGAAACTCAGATGTCCTCATTGCAGTAATACTCTTGTTCCTAAGAAAAACAGGAAGCATTTCATCTTTCATAAATGTGTGAATCCAAAGTGTCCTTATTATCTTCACAACCTGAAAAAAGTTGATAAGCAAGACCTCAAACGGGACTATGGTAAAAATAAATACAAAATTCACTACATCTATCGCGAATTCCAGATAGATTTCTTTCGCATGGACTTAAACAGCCTTCCCAAGAATGCTTCCTCTTTAAAATTCAGCAAACACAATCAGCATGTGATGGCTCTCTGTCTTACTTACCGGATTAATCTTGGATTATCTCTCAGAAAAACAGTACAAGCACTCAAAGATATCCACGGCATTTCTATCTCTCACCAACAGGTTGCCAACTACTGCAAAACTGCCTCTATCTGTGTCAAACCTTTCGTAGACCACTACGATTACAATGTTGGAAAAGTATTCACTGCTGATGAAACCTACATCAAAGTTCGCGGTATAAAAACCTATATCTGGTTTATCATGGACGCTGCCAAACGTTCTATCATCGGCTATCAGGTCTCTGATAATCGTGGTGTTGGTCCTTGCATTCTTGCTATGCGTATGGCTTTCCGGCACTTAAAAGAATTACCAGAAAACTTCAAATTTATTGCAGACGGATACAGTGCTTATCCCTTAGCCGCACAACAGTTTTTCCGCGAGTATGGTGAGAAATTTAAATTCAATATCACGCAGGTCATCGGGCTTACCAACGAAGACGAAGTCTCTAAAGAATTCCGGCCTTACAAACAGATGATTGAACGTCTGAACCGTACCTATAAATTATCCTATCGTAAGACAAATGGTTTCGATAACATCAATGGTGCCAACTATGATCTCGCTTTATGGGTCGCTTACTATAACTTTTTAAGACCTCATAAACACAATAACTATAAAGTGCTAAATCACGTGGAAATGTTATCCAACGCCGACACGATGCTTGGTAAGTGGCAGCTTTTAATCTTTCTTGGACAACAGACAATTCTAAACTTGCAGAAATCATCTAGCTGTTCTTAGATTCCGAGCCTGAAGTTAAAAATACCAGCCACCGCAAAACGGCATGCCCTTGATGGCACGAAAAAGAACTGCTACACTGCTGTATTCGACGGAAAAAATCGAACTGTTCTTGAGTCCTTCGCCGTCGGTGATTCACCTACAGCAGTTCTTTTTCGTGCTGTCAAGTGTGGCGTCAAGCTGCCACTGACTAAATATATCTACAATTTTCAAGGTTCAATGAGCCTTTTTCTTTGGCTCTGTTTTTTCATAACTTGCTTGACACTACCTTTCCGTCAGATGCATATTTCACTTCGATAACAATTCCAATCTCTTCATCCTCAATACGGATTAAAATATCACTGAATCCATCTTCTGATTCCCGGTTTGTCATTGCAGACCAGTTTTCCTTAAATCCGAGAATTCCAAGAAGTAATCCATGATAGAAGTTTTCTTTTGTTGGCTTCTGTACAAAATTATCTCTGATACTGATCGTTTTCTTCATATAATCTGTAAAAATACTTTCTTTCGCGATACGGAGACATCCTGTTAAAATTGCAAATTTCAGGCTCTTATTCGTCTTCAAGCCATTCTCAAACAAGTTACAGATAAGTAATACCATCTCATCGTAGTAACCATTTTCATTTTCATTTGCTTTTGCCAATGGAACATCATATTCATCAAGAAGCACTATGACTTTCTTCTCATAATGCTTCTCCAATAATTCTGTAAGCTCTCTGATACTGTATACCAGTGAATCATTTGACATTTCTTTAGTTGATTTAATAGTTCCTGATCTGTCTCATCAAGTTTTTGGCTCTCGGAAAGAAATGACAATCTCCGCCCCTGATTAGTTTCTTAAAGTGTCGTCCTTATCCACTCATCCGCCAACTCCGGCCACTCCTTTACTTCTTCATTCACCTGTTCTTTCTCACGCTTAGTCTGTCCGGTGAACATTTTCGCCATCTCATTCAAAGCCTGTTTCACTTCTTCCGGCACTGGAAATGTCCCATCATTCACAGCCTGACCTAACGCGAAAGTCTGTTCCAATGTATATGGTTCTCCGAACGCTTCATTCGCCCATGCTTCATCTGCAAGCGACAATCCATGTTTCCCTTTTGAAAATGCGTGGAATGCATATGGAATCTTCTTTTCCTGCAGAGCCTGTGCAAACAAAAAAGAATTCTGAACCGGAACCAGCTCATCCGTTACAGTCTGCCATAAGAAGCATGGCGGCATATCTTCTGTCACTTGTTTTTCCAGAGACATATATTCAAGTTCTTCCTCAGAAGCATCCGCTCCTAAAAGTGCTGTAAAAGAACCTCTATGTGCATATTCACCAGATGTGATCACCGGATAGGAAAGAATGACTGCATTTGGTTTTGCTGATATGGATGCATATTCCCCGGTTTCTGTATTTTCAAATTCCTGCCAGTGTACGGCAACACTTCCACATGCATGTGCGCCTGCCGAAAATCCACAAAGCATGATTTTATCTTTCTCTACATGTAATTCTTCGGCATGTTTTCTAATATAACGGATGGCACGCATCAGATCCTGCATTGCCTGCATTTTTAATGGAATCATCTGCAACAGATTGGTTGTATAAGTTACAACTGCTGTCTGATATCCCATCTCATAAAATTTCTTTGCTACAATCTCGCCCTCTGATGGAGAAACCACAGTATATCCACCACCTGGAACGATCAGCATACATGGTCGTATTTCTTCGTCTTCATGGAAATACAGTCGTATGTTTGGGATAAAACCGCATGCTGCTGCGTAATTGTATTCCGATTCATTCCATAATTGCACTTTATTCATAACTAGCCGCCTCCCTTACTACTGTCAGATTGCATTCTTATCCAACTGAAACTTCCCATTTTCATACTTCAGTGGCATGAAAGATGGATGTTCTTTTCCAAATTTATTCGGATAATGTAAAACCAGATAATATTGATCTGAAAAGCTTTTGAAAATCATTCCATGTCCACCATCGTGATCATATAATGGCTGACTGTCAATTTTCCAGTTTCCATTAATTTCATTATTATCTGAATATGCCATAGCTTCTACATATCCTGTCTTTGCATTCGTTGACCAGAGCATATGTAATTTTTCATCCTCTGTTCGAATCAAAAATGGTCCATCTGTAACATAATTTCGGAAGAAATATCTCTTTACAAATGGCTTTGCTTCGGATGCTGAAAATAAAACAAATGGCTTGCCTACGCTTTCTTTTAAATCTTTACTCAATTCGATCGCACACATTGTCCCATCATGAATTTCTCTCCATTCATGGCAGAAAATCATGTATGGTGTTCCACTTTTTGCAATATATAACGTTCCATCCAGACATCTCCAGTTCTTTGGTGTCACATAACCATCTGACCAGAGTGTGAAGGGCCCTTTTGGATTTTCAGCTACAAGTATTGCTGTTCCAAGCCCTTTTTTCTTATCTGCAAATGTCGCAAACATATAAAATTTTTCCTGGTAAAAATACACTTCCGGAGCCCAATAGCTCTTCTCACTCCAGAATCCATCCGGTCTGTGAAAGACCTCGAAAGGTCCTTCCCAGTTTTCCAGATCATCACTTACATATACATCGAAACCATACGCCTGCCCTACAAATGCAGTTTCACTTCTCGTTCCATAAAGATAATATTTTCCATCATAAGGCAGAATATATGGATCTCTTATATTAATTTCATTACTCTTCATACTTAATCATTCCCTTTTTCTTGTTCCTTCTGATTCAATGCATTTACAACTGCTTCATACATCGGTTTCGCCTCCGGTGCAGCCCCAAGAAGCTCCGCCAGTGTCATTCCATATGCGAACTGAATCATAGGTCCTTCCAGCATTCCCGGTACCATCTGATTAAACATTTCTACAGCAAGTGGTTCCGCAACGATTTCGCCAAGTGTGCTGTCCATACTGAATCTCTCTACCTCAAGACTTGTTTCTGTATCATATTCATAATCATATACACCTGAACCAACTTCGTGTACTTCCTCTTTTTCTGGAAGAACAATCACAGCTGTTGTGTTGGCCGGAACTTCTACATGCACATGGATCTTTCCAGCCTTACAGGATGTATTAGCCACGATTTTTCCGTATACGGATTCAAATTCTGTCCCCCACTCTTCGATACCTTTCACGAACATTGGTTTCACCTGGAATCTCTTATAACCCGGCTCTAACTGGGATAATCCGGCAACTTTACGATACATCCAGTCTCCTACAGAACCATATGCATAATGATTCAGAGAGTTCATTCCTGACTCGTCAAATGTTCCGTCCGGTTTGATAGAATTCCAACGCTCCCAGATTGTTGTAGCTCCCATGTTTACTGCATACAGCCAGGATGGATAATCCTCTTTCATGAAGAGTGTCGCTGCCATCTCATGTGCTCCATTTTCAGAAAGTGTATGGCAGATATATGGTGTTCCAACGAATCCTGTAGCTAAATGATTTTTGTGATTTCCTATATTTGTAAGCAGAGTATTCAAAATGCGTTTTCTGTCTTTTTCTCTTGCAAGATTAAAGTATAGGGAAATGATAGCACCTGTCTGTGTCTCACTTACGATACGTCCTGTCTCTGTGTAATATTCTCTCTGGAATGCATCCAAAGTTGTTTCATAAAGATCCGCATACTTTTTCGCTTCTTCGTCTTTTCCCAGCACCTCTGCCGTTTTCTTGACAAGCTCTGTTACATACAGATAGTACGCATTTGCGATCATATATTTATCTGTCGCACCGGTTCTGTCTGCGCTCTCTTCTTTGTCCAGTGCAAGCCAGTCTCCATACTGGAATCCACTCTGCCAGAGACCGTTCTCTCCACAGTTATTCTTGATATAATCTACCCATTCATGCATACATTTCCAGTTTTCTTCCAGAATACCTTTGTCTCCGTAAATCTGATAAACCACCCACGGAACGATAACTGCTACATCACTCCATGCAGAAGAACTGTAGGAATCCAGAATATCTGGCACTACATGCGGAACACCCTTTTCAAGAGAAGATTCTGCTGCCACATCACGCATCCATTTTTTGTAAAATAATGCTGTATTTCTGTTAAATGCCGCTGTCCATGAGAACACCTGCGCATCTCCGGTCCATCCAAGACGCTCGTCTCTCTGCGGACAATCTGTCGGGATATCAAGGAAATTATCTCTCTGGCTCCATGTAATATTACTTTGCAGCTGATTTACTTTTTTGTTAGAACAATGGAAATCACCTGTCTTTTCCATATCAGAATGTGTCACACAGGCAATAAACTGATCTGCTGTAAATTCTTCCATTCCTTCTACGCTGATATAACGGAATCCATGGAATGTAAAATGCGGTCGAAAAATCTGTTCTTCTCCGTTGCAGATAAATGTATCGATTGATTTTGCCTGACGAAGTGTCTCCGGATAGAAGTTGCCATCCTTGTCCAGTACCTCTGCGTGACGGAGCACGATCTTCTGTCCCTTTTCACCTTTCACATGAACCTCAACAACACCTGTAACAATCTGTCCAAAATCAACAAGTTTTTCACCTTTTGGTGTCACAATCAACTCTTTACCCACAATTTTCTCTGTGATACGAACAGGTTCATTCTCCTGTGCAGTTAATACTGCTTTGTCAAAATCCTTAACAACAACATTTCCTTCTGTGATTTCCGGTGCATCTGTGTCGATTGTCTCACCCATGTAAATTTCACTGTAACGGATTTCTCCTGTTTTTACAGACCATGTTTCATCTGTAGCAATTACATCTTTGCTTCCATCTTCATATTCAACATGAAGCTCTGCAAATGCTCCTGCCTGTGTACCGTACTGATTTGGCAGACAATAGAAACCTAAGATTCCTTTGTACCAGCCGTTTCCAACTGTGATTGCAATTTCATTTTCTGCTGCAAGCAACTCTGTCACATCATAGATCTGATACTGAAGTCTGTTGTGATAGCTTGTCCAGCCCGGTGCCATACGGTAATCACCGACTGTCTGTCCATTCAGTGTCACCTCATATACACCATGTGCAGTTGCATACAGACGGGCTTTCTTTACCTTTTTATCAATTGCAAATGTTTTTCCAAATACCGGGCATGCTGTCTCTTCTTCCGGGAAATCACTTGTGATCATCTTTGCTTTAAATACCATATTATCAAAAATTCCTGTCTCAAAGGAACCTTCCACTGACTCTACATTTCCATGATTATCAGCTACAGTTACTTCTACTGTATAAAAAGTCTCATCTGCCAGTGCTTCACCTTCATATAAAATCAGAACAGACTGGTCAGACACCTTTTTCCCACTATCCCATACAAGTTTTCCATTTTCATCTGTCACTTTAATCTCATAGGATGTCTGTACTGTATCTTTCTCATCAGATTCTATTTTCCAGGAAAATCTTGGTGCTTTCTCTGTAAGTCCGATTGGATTTTCTCTGTATTCGGTTCTAAAATCATATAATCTCATTCTATTTCCTCCATTTTCAGTAAATCCACAAAAGGACAGAACATCATTGGCAGTTCCGTCCCTTCATTTTATTCTATCATTTCTATTTTGCTTCTTTTCTCTTCTGCAGTTCAGCTACGATTTCAGGATATCTCTTCTCAAGGTCATTCTTCAAAAGAAGGATAAACATGATTACGAAAAGTGCAAGTGGAATGTAGATACCGAATGCGAAGATTGCTGTATCTACTGATGCAGGTTGCACTTCAAGTGCTGCATTGTATCCAGCTGCTGCCAGAAGCCATCCAATCAAAGAACCTCCGATACCGGATCCAATCTTACTTCCAAAAGAGTTTGCACTGTTTGTCATACCTACGATACGTTTTCCAAACTTGTAATCATTGTACTCAACACAGTTATTTACCATTGGTCCAAACAAACACATCAGAGGAATGTTCGCAAATGTTGTTACTGCTCCACCTACAATACATGTCATAAGACTGTACGGTGTAAATACTCTCACCAGGCAGGCTGCTGCTCCCATCGCACAAGAAATCATGCAAGTTTTCGTCATACCTAATTTAGATGCCATCGGTCCTGTCAGGATGAATCCAAGGAATGTAGGAATCAGTCCGACTGCACCAAGAAGCGCAACGATATTATCGTTTCCAAGAATATATTTTGCATAATATGTACCACCTGAAGAACTCAGTCCATAAGAAATATTCATCATAAACTGGAGTACAAGCATGATGACCCAGTATTTATTCTTGAAGAGCATTTTAATTCCTTCTCCAAAAGTTACATCTTCATCTTCACTCTTCTCAACAATATGTGCATTTTCTTTTGTTACTTTATAAAGTACAAGTAATGAAAGAAGTGAAATCAATGCGAAAATTACTGATACTTTGATCCATGCGCTCTGAGTACCACCAAGCATATTTGTGATTGGAATCAAAAGGATTGCGATTACCATTCCGGCAATATATCCAAATGCTGCACGGAAGACACCCATCTTACCACGTTCCTCTGAACTCTCTGTACGCATAGCCATTAATGCACCGTAAGGAATTGCAACTGCTGTATAAACTACTGCTGTGATCAAAATATTAGTAATCAATACATATGCTGACTGAAGACCGCTGGCTGCATTCTTCGGTACTGTAAACAGAAGAACGATCATTACAGCCGCTGGTATTGCCATTCTAAGAAACCATGGACGACATTTTCCCTTTGGTGACTTTCCTGCATCCATAATCTTACCCATGATAAGATCTGAAAATGCATCAAAAATCTTTGCAATCAGAAGCATTGTAGCAACCATTCCTGCTGCAAGTCCAACCTTCTCTGTATAGAAGTAAGTCAACTGTCCAACCAGACCAGCCATTATGTTCAGTGGAAGCTGTCCGAGACCATCACCAAGATAGTCTGTAGTTCTCATAGATTTCTGAACTCCCATCGAGTCCATGCCAAGTTCTTTTTTTGTTTTAGCCATTTTTATCCCTCTCTTATATTTTCCTTATCCCATTATTCATAGCTTACTGTGAATAACAACTCTTTGTTACAATCTCATCCTATAATTGATTCAACGCATTTACCATTTGCTCAAGCATCTCTCTCTTAATTCCCGGAACAAAGCTTAGAAGCTGACGAAGCGGCATACCTTCCATCATCGCTGCCATCATTTCCTGATTCACAACTCCTGACTGATCATTTTCATTTGCTTCTGCCATATCCATTGCCGCATCATTCTGTGCCATTCCTTGCATAAATGGTGCCATTACAGTCTGTGCTTTTGGATCACGCATCAGTTCACCAAGGCAAGTATTTAAGGAATATGTTTTCGGAAGTTCTTTTGTAGGATGTACTGTGATTTCTTCACCTGTACACATCTGATCTGCATTTTCGCCGATCATGACTTTATAAGTGCCTTCCTCTGCATACCAGTCATGGATCAATGTATTCCAGTAAGCAAATGCGCTCTCGCCCAGTATAAATGTAACGGTCTTTTCTTCTCCGGCTTCTAAGAAAATCTTTTCAAATCCTCTCAGTTCTCTGACCGGACGGATAACTTCTGTTTCCGGTGCTTCTACATAAAGCTGAACAACCGTTTTACCCGCACGATTTCCGGTATTCTTTACTTTCACACTTACCTGTACGCTCTCTTTGTCAGTCATTTCTTTCTTATCAAGCTGAAGATCACTGTACGCAAATGTTGTATAAGAAAGTCCATGTCCGAACGGGAACGCTGTTTCCATCTTTCTGGATGTATAGTAGCGATATCCTACAAACACACCTTCTCTGTAATCTGCATTGTCAAATCCTTTTCCGTAAGTCAGATAGCAAGGTGTATCTTCCAGACGAAGTGGAAATGTCTCTGCCAGACGTCCGCTAGGATTCTTGATTCCTGCAAGCACTTCCGCGACCGCTTTTCCTACAGCCTCTCCTCCAAGATAAGCTTCTAAGATACCTTCCACCTGATCTTTCCAAGGCATAATGACTGCGGAACCATTATGAAGAACTACTACTACATGTTTCTGTACTTCAAGGACTTTTTCTACTAGTTCATTCTGGCAATTTGGAAGATTCATATGCTTTCTGTCATATCCTTCAGATTCGAAGTTATCCGGAAGTCCAAGGAAAAGAACTGCCATATCAGCTTCTGCCGCTACCTTTACAGCTTTCATCTGAAGCTCTTCGATAACTTCATCTTTCTCATCCTGATATCCTTCTGCAAAAGTCACATTTGCAAGCTCCGGAATCTCCTTTGCCGCTTCCAGTGCTGACTCTACTTTCCAGCTGTTGATGTGAGAGCTTCCGCCGCCCTGATATCTCGGTGTCTTTGCATATTTTCCAATAAATGCAATCTTCTTATCAGAAGTTAACGGAAGAATGTCATTTTCATTCTTTAATAATACCATACACTCCGCTTCGATTTCAGCCGCTGCTTTATGATCTTTTTCATAATCGAATACAGCTTTCTCATCACGATTCTCTGTGTAACGGAAAATAATATTAAGAATTCTTTCACAAGCCCGATCGACTACGCTCTCATCAAGTTTTCCTTCCTGAACTGCCTTTACGATCAGTCGGTCATTTTCATAATCTCCAGGCGGCATCTCCAGGTCAAGCCCCGCTGCAAGAGATGAAATCCTATCATTGACTGCACCCCAGTCAGAAACAACATATCCGTCAAATCCCCATTCTTTTCTTAAAATATCTGTCAGATATTCTTTATTGTCTCCGACAAATTCTCCGTTGATACGATTGTACGAACTCATTACCGTCCATGGTTTTGCTTTCTTAATTGCACCCTCGAAAGATGCCAAATAAATTTCTCTTAATGTTCTTTCATCTGCATCAGAAGAGTTTGTCATACGACGCTTTTCCTGATTGTTTGCCACAAAATGCTTTACACTGGTTCCTACATTCTTGCTCTGAACACCTTCAATCAGTGCCGCTGCTATCTCTGTAGATACATACGGATCCTCTGAATAGTATTCAAAGTTTCTTCCACAAAGCGGTGAACGCTTAATGTTCATAGCCGGTCCAAGAAGTGTGCTTACATCCATTGCCTGACACTCCTGTCCAAGCAGTTCTCCCTGCCTGCGGATCAAGTCACGGTCAAAACTTGATGCAGTCGCACATCCTGCCGGGAAGCAGATGGCCTTCTCGCTTTCGTTAAGTCCAAGATGATCTGCCTCTTCTGCCTGTTTTCTGATTCCATGCGGTCCGTCTGTTACCATAACCTGCGGAATTCCAAGTCGCTCAATTCCTTTTAAATGCCAAAAGTCTGCTCCGGAACACATTCCTGCTTTTTCTTCTAATGTCATCTGGGAAATCAGGTTTTGAATCTTTTCTCTTTCCATCTTATTACCTCCATTTTTTTGATGCTTATCTTCTTGCTTTATTCTATCTGGTCTTCATCATGGCTTTATAATATCCGAAAAGCCATGTATTTTATTTCATTTTTAAACTTTTATTTATATATTTATACTTTTATTTTCTATTTTTTTATTGACTTGGGAAATACATTCGATTACTCTGATAGATAGAAAAAACATACAAAACATTTTTACGCAAAGAAAAGAGGCAACATTTATGGAAAAAACTTACTCCCTGATCAATTTCATGAAAGTTTACTACCCGGACTCAAATATCCCGATGTATCTTTTTTCGGATAAAAAATGTATTTTCTGCATGCCTGAACAAAATGAACTTACTTATCCGCCATTCCAATATCTTCAGGAACTTTTTTCCGGTTCTGACCGTATCACTTACTGTACGACTGAATATGGAATCATGTTTTGCTCTCTTAGATTAAATCACTGGAAAAACAGTTACATTGTTTTTGGTCCGATCACAACTGTACCTTATTCTGATTCCGACTTGCAACATTTATACAAAGACTACATGGTATCAAACGACAACCGCCTTGATTTCAATTCCTTTCTTCGTCAGATTCCATGTCTATCCTTGCCTTCTCTGTTGAAAAAATGTATCTTTTTAAATTATTGTCTGCACGAAGAAACCATTTCACTCGACCAGCTTACTTCTGTTGGACAGACATTTTCTAAAAATGATGTTACAACCGATGCCTCTCTTCTTCTGGAAGAAACTTATCAGAAAAAGGAAAATGAGCAACACAACCAGACATATATTCTTGAAGAACAGCTTTTGAAACTTGTCCGCACGGGTAACTGCGACGGATTTAAGGAATTTATGTATAGCGAAAGTAACTTTCATATCGGTGTCACTGGCTCTACTGCTCTGCGCCAGTTAAAAAATAATATTATCATCACAACGACCTTATGTACCCGTGCTGCGATTGAAGGAGGACTGGATTATGACACTGCTTATCAGCTCTCCGATTATTTCATCCAGTCTTCTGAACGACTGACAAGTGCTGATTGTTTAACCGACCTTCTTAGTAAAGTCAGTTATACTTTTGCAGAGAAAGTTGCTCAATCAAAAACGCCCGTCTCTACAGACGAGCGCATGCAAAAAGCAATTCGTTATATTCAGCAGAATGTGAATCAGCATCTCACCGTTGGAGATGTTGCTGATTATGTTGGATTCAGCAAATCTTATTTTTCTGCTTATTTTAAGAAAACGCTTGGTTTTTCCGTCAGCGCATTTATTCTTCGCTGTAAACTTGAAGAAGGAAAAGAACTGTTGCAATACACGGATAAATCTATCAGTACGATCAGCGAATTCCTGTGCTTTTCCAGCCAGAGTCATTTTCATACCGCATTCAAAAAACAATTCGGGATAACACCTTCTGAGTATAGGAAGAGTACCAACGGGTG
>ERZ506999.815-NODE-815-length-12068-cov-7.992841_pt1 | contig 12068 bp, 10 predicted proteins | sample MGYA00512881_ERZ506999 | MGnify/ENA metagenome assembly ERZ506999
AGTCGTTGACGAGCATGTTGTCTTCATCGTTATATTTCTTGCCGGGTTCTTTCATGATGCTACTGATTTTAGCTGTTCAAAGTGTAAAGATACGATTTTATATCGAAAAAGCAATCTTTCTCTTTACTTTTTTCGATAAAAGTTGCAGATAATAATTGTATTTCCAAAAGAAAGTAGTATCTTTGCATCATCGTTTAATATAAAACATAAATTTATGGGTACAGCAGAAACTCAACAGGCATTGGCTTTTGCAACGATGTGCGTCGATCTTACTGCAAAGGCAGAAGGATGCAGTAGGCAAGAAATGTATTTGCGGATGAAAAAGGTTGGACTGATACATGGTCTTACCACAAGACTTGATGCCCTTCATACACAGAGTAAAGATTATGTTGTAGCAGCTTTACAAACTGCACTTCGTCGTCTGGAAACAGCAAATAATTAATAACTATGCGTACGGTTTTTCATGGTGCAACTCGAATAGTGGAATATCCACTTTGTCATATCGGACGAGATAATCTCGATTTCGGTAAGGGATTTTATGTTACAGACATTCGTGATCAGGCTATCAGTTGGGCAAAAAGAGTTGTGAACTTGGGTTTGCCGCAATGGCTAAATATTTATGAACTAGACGAAAATTACATTAAGCAAAATGCTCGTTGTAAAATATTCACGGCTTACGATAATGAATGGCTCAAATTTATAGTAAAAAGTAGAGCTGGAGAGATGCCCTGGAGAGAATATGATTACGTTGAAGGTGGTATTGCCGATGACCGAGTCATTACAACGATAGAAGATTATTTAAATGGAGATATTTCTATGGAATATGCTTTGAAACGATTGTCTGAGCATCAACCGAATAATCAAATATGTATTATCTCTCAAAATATACTTGATGATAGCTTACATTTCATATCTGCGGAGCCGTTAAATGATTTAGCAAGAAAGGAGGTAAAGTCATGTTAAGAGATTCACAGCTTTGGATGAAGATAGGTAGAATATGTACTTTGTTGGCAAAGCGGTTGGATATTTCTCCCGAAAGAGCGTTTGATATTTTTCAAATGAGTAAGACCAACGAACTACTCCATGATGAACGTTCTTTGCTCTATCTAATGAGTGATTTGTATATTGTTGATGATGTGATTATGGAATTACAATCAGCTGATGGACTTCACAAAATTTATAAGTAGAATTCTTCTAATTTGGAATTCTACGACTATGGCTACTGTATTTGAGGCGTTTGCTGCCATAGTTGTTCTACTAAGATTTTGTTGTTGTACAACTACAAGGTGTAAGGTTGTACGACTATAGGGTGTAAGGTTGTACGACTATAGGGTGTAAGGTTGTACAACTATAGGGTGTAAAGTTGTACAACTATAGGGTGTAAAGTTGTACAACTATAAGGTGTGTTGTTGTACAACAATAAGGTGTTGTCACTATAGTCAGCAGATGTGCTGACTGCAGTCGGCAGACCTGCTGACTAGGCTCAGCAGAGCTGCTGAGCCTAGTGGCAAACTCCGAGAAGCAGTATTCTCTTACCCAAGAAACTGTCTCCGCTAACTCAAGAAACTATCTCCGTTAACCCGAGATTCAGTGTCCGTAAGCTTAAGCAACCACATTCTCTTACTTAAGCAACCATATTTTCTGGCTTGTTAAAGCAGTTAGGGAATCTACATATCCATAGTGTAGTTGTGGAGATATTCCCAAGCATCGTTCAAATCACGCAAAGGACGACGCTCTTTTACGAGTTTTATCTTTAATGCCTTGCAGAATGCTTTAAGAACAGATTCTGTTGCCATCTCCTCCAACTTAATATAGTTAGGACGTTTAGAGAACAAACAAGTCATCCATTGTTACTACCGACTGAACATCCCAGGCATAAGGATTGTCGGATAATCCCATGGTCGTAATCATTGTAAGATGTACGGCTTTTTCGGTGCCAGTTTCTTGGATGAAACGCTCTCGCTTGTTTTGTAAACTCGCATCTATCGTATTAGTTATCTGAAATGGAGCCTTGGAGTATTTGATTTCACAGAGATTGATGACATCATCGCTCCTGTCTATCAGCAAGTCAATCTGTGCTCCCGGCTTATCCTTGCTCCCAGCTACACTCCAAGAATAAACCGTGGTGATAACTCCTTGAATGCCTAGCTTTGTCTTGATTTGCTCCACATGCTGTAGGCATACTCGTTCAAAAGCCAAACCGCACCACGTGTTGTACTCGGGTTTGCCGGTAATCTTGGTCCAATATTGTGCGTCATTGATATAGCTGTCCTTGATAAACTTATAATAAAATAAGGTGTAATTGTCCATTAACTGGAACAAGGCATTCTTAGCTTTCATTCCGATGCAATTGTATTTTCGGATAAATCCGCAGTATTCCAAGTTCTCTAAGTATTCCGTCAACTTGCCATTGTCGGTCAACTTGGTTGCTTGTAAGATTTCTGTTCGGGTCATTCCGACTTTCTTGGTTGCCAAAGTATCTACTATCGAGAGATAAGGCTTAGGCTGTTTGAACAAAGAGTCGTATAAGTCATCAAACTCATGTCGAAGACTGCCATCCTCTGAGAAAAATAACTGGTTGATGTTCTGTGCCAGACTCATTCCCGGTTTCAGTTGAGACCAATAAAACGGAACACCTCCCATGATCATATATCCTTCCAAAACCTGTCGGCGATTGAAGCGCAGTCCCATTTCTTCGGAATAGAGTTCGCATTCCCTTAAGCAAAACGGTTTCAGATGAATGCGGACAGACACACGGTTGTGCAATCCACCATGATTTTTAATCACCTTATTGATAATCCATGAGGTAGCACTGCCGCAAACGATGAGGAGAATATCCTTGCGGGCGGAAGCCCATCCATTCCAGAAATGTTCCAAAGCCGAAAGAAAATTGGAGCGTGGAGAATCCATCCATGGCATCTCGTCGATGAACACTACTTTCTTGGGGATAGTAGATTGTGCCAACAGTTGCCCCAACCTGTCAAAAGCATCATACCAATCTTTTAACTTCGACTGTTTCTGTTTGCTATATGATGTGAGTGAACGGTTGAACTCTGCCAATTGTATGCGATTGGTCTCATTTGCCAATCCTGTATGATAAAAGGCAAAGTCATTGTTGAAGGCCTCCCTTACCAGGAAAGTCTTTCCCACTCGTCTGCGCCCATATATGGCAACAAACTTCGACTCATCTGCAATCAATGCTTGATGAAGTGTCTTCAGTTCTTCTTTTCTACCTATTAACATAGTTCAAATAGTTATATTTCTGGGGCAAATATACGAAAAAATAGTGAGATAACGTGCGGAATCTATCTTTTTTAGATACATTCCGCACGTTTAGAGTATATTTTTAACGTTTGTTGCTATAAAAAGTAAAGAAAAGAGTATGCGGAATAGCCCAAATATGAAGCGATATCTAAGAAAGTGTGCTTTAAGCGTGCGGAATGTGTCTTTTTTAAGCACATTCCGCACGTTTAAAACACATATTAGCCTATCACATTGCATAGTCGGTTGATGGCTGCATCAAAAGTGGTGAGGTCTTTGGCTCGCTTTCTGATGGCTGCCTTGTAATTATAGATGGTTTGCGTAGAATAGAACAGGAGGGTGGCCAGTTCCTGACCATCCGTAATTCCCAGTCGCATCAGTGCATAGATACGCAGTTCCTTGGTGAGACTGTTAGGGGCAGGGAGAACAATCTGCTTTTCTGGCAACAGCAGTTGGTTGAACTCTTCCACGAAATTCGGATACAAGTCAATGAATGCCTTGTCGAAGCGAATATAGAAGTTGGCAGCCTCTTCTTCTGCCAGCTTGTAGCTGCTGATGGCAGTCAGAAGATCGGCAGTTTGTTTTGCCTTGATTTTGCGGCTTACCAATTTGCGATAATCATCCAGTTTCTTGATATATACGGCGCTGATGTCCATGAATAAATGCATATAGGTCTCTCTTCGCTTATTGGTATTGAGCAGCTTCTGGTTCAGTTCGTCCAAGAGTGTATTTTGGCTTTTTATCTCCCTACGGCTCTTGGCCAGACGCTTGTTCATCTTGAATGCAAAGAAAGCCATGGCAAGGAATCCTAGCGACAGGATACTCACGATGACGAGAGATGCTGTTATGATGCGGTTCTTGCGTACTTCTGCCTGATGGTTCGTTTCTGTGATAAGGGGAAGTATGCGTGAAATCTCAACCATGCGGAGACGATTGTTGTAGAATTGGGCATCCTCCATGGAGCAATAGAGGTATTTGGCAACCCTCTTTGCATAGGAGGCATCCTTATTATATAGATAGGTGGAAAACTCCTGAAGGGCAAGATTCTCCTTCAGGGGACATATCTGGTCTGAGATGGCTGCTTCTACAATATACTTTTCGTATAAATCCTTTTGGTCGGTATCATAATAATAGCGGGCTATGCAATAAGCCGATGAGGCATGCACACGGCTGTTCAGGGGACTGGCTGAAAGTGCCTTCATGTAGAACTGAAGCGTCTTTTTACTAGTACGCTGCTTTAGAAATTCAAACTCTCCTGAAAGATAGTAATAAAGAGCGGATTCCTTGTTGCCGATATGCTCAAGAGTCTTGCCTAAATAAAAACGTTTCTTGGCTGCGAATCCTTCTTGAAACTCCGACTTGTTGCAGAATGTTTCCCAGTAGCTATATACCCAAGTCAAGGTATAATAATAGTATTGCAATAACTTAGGTGACATTTTCTCCACATCCATTGTGAGCATTAAGTCTTCTGCCTGGCTGTAGAAACCACCTGTTGACAGCACTGCCGCGCGATTGATTTTATTCAGGTTGACGAAATAATCATCCTGAAGTTGTACTGCCAGCTGGTAGCCCTTCTTGGCGTATGTCATGGCAGAGTCGTAACGGTAGGTATAATACTCCCTGTAGATTTGGTTATAGAGACTAAGCTGGCTACGCTTGTCGGAAGTCATGTGTAGTTGCTTTTTGAGTCTTAGCAGTTTCGCTTCTTTTCTTTGGGTAAACTTGCTTCGCTGAGCGATGTAACTGTCTAAACGATGGAACAGCTGTTCCTCGTTTACGGAAGAAGCACTTGCCAGCAATGGCATAAGCATCATTAAGAACCACAATACTACTTTCATAACTATCCTTTTAATTGTTATTGTTACTATCAGATAGGCTATAAGAATGCCTTAGAGTTGTATTTTTCTGCAAAGATACTACTTTTATTCCTCTTTTTATCATCTACTCTATTAAAAAGTATTAATATCTTTGATGAATTGATTATTAGTAGGTTATAGACTTTATAACCTGGTATTTATCTACTCGTAACCTACACATGATGCCAATGTCTGAAAAATCTCCTTAACTTTGCAACCGCAATCGAATCGCATTCGGTGGCAAGTGAAATCATGTCAAACTAAGAATAAACAACTGTAAGATTATGAACTTAAGAATCCGTACATTTTCTATGGCTTTGGTAGCGATGTCAGCTGCAAGCCAAATGTATGCACTTCCTTCTGACGATTCTGAAAACAAGGAGAAAAAGGAAGAGCGTAATGTGATGCTCAACGCATCTGATGCCAACAAGCCTCGTGAAATCCAGATAGGATTGCCAAGCGAGGATGTAACCGTATATGAGAACGGTCTTCCTGCCGTTTACTCTTCTTCCGTACACAGACTGTCTGCACATTGGCGTAGCGATGCCTCACTGAAAGGTACCGACTTGATGACTCCATCTGAGTCTGCCATTGCTACTGGTAATATTGCGTATGCAGTTTCTTCTTTCAGCGAGTTGGGACAGAAAGAGTTCAAGGGCAAGCTCAACTATAAGGCAAACCATTTTGGTATGCAGAATGTAGATCTCAACCTGTCTGGTGGAATCGGTGACAATTGGCTTTATACAGCCAGTGTGTATCAGAATTTCGATCCAGGTAGTTTCAAGCTTCGCTTTACTGATTATGCCGACCGTACCCAACTTTATCATTTCGGCATCACTCGCATCTTGAATGATGGAAAGGGACGTATCTCCTTATTATATAAGTATTCCAACAGCAAGAACCCTGGCAATTTTGCCAATGCAGCCCCATTTATCTATTCTGGCGACGGCAGTATCAAGAAGATTGATGGCTTTGACCCTGGTATGGACTCATACGTGCAGCGTCAAGGTTCTTTCCAATACTTGAATACAAAGTCAGGAAAGATGGAGACATGGAATATGAGCGATGGCAGTGAGAATCATGCCAACGAAATTGCCCTCATCAGCCAGTATCAGTTTGATAATGGATGGTTGTGGAAATTCAACGCTAAGTATATGAATGCTCCACATGCCAATTTTGTGGATTACGGAGGAAGTACCATCTCTCAGGTGAGCGAGGCTGATGGCTATCAGCTTTCTGATGGGTCTGCCTACAGTGGCTATATAGAAGGCCGTCGCACCTGGTTGCATGTTGGTAAGGTGAGCAATGCGCTTTTGACTACCGAAATCTCCAAGCGGTTGAACAACCATAAGTTAATGATTGGTTTGAACGAGTGGTATTACCATCTCAATTACTATTCGTCTTCGTTCCAGTGGGCAGGCACCGTAGAAGCTTATCCACGCACATTGAGCCAGATGTATGTCAATCCGCTTGATCCTACACAGACAGCCCGTCGTTCTGAGACTTTCGGCTATAATGAGTTGAGTCCTGAATACACCAAGGGTTCAGAGAACAAGTTGGCACTCTACTTTACCGACGAATGGAAGGTAAGTCCTAAGTTCAAGGTGTTCTATGGTGGTAGATTGGAGTACTACCGCATGTCTGCCGAGCAGATTTCTACTCCACGTTTCTCAGGATTCCACATGGGTAACTATAATACATACGCCACTGCTGATGGTTCTGTTGTTGCTACCGAGCACAGCATCGAAGCAAAGAACGTAACCAAGGATAAATTGAATTATGCAGCCACCTTACAGTTGACGTATAACCTTACCCGCCAGTTTGGCTTGACAGCCGATGCTACCATCGCCACCCGTTTCCCACGCATCAGCGAGTATGCAGGAACAGGTCCTACCGAGGAGCAGTATAAGCGAGTAACCATTCCACTGATTCGTGGTGGTATTTTCTACAAGAATGATTGGATTGACCTTTCTTCAATGGTGACCTACATTTCAAAGTCGAACAATATCGACCAGCAGAATCTTACCAAGCCTGGTACTACAGAGGGTAAGACCGTGTTGCTCATCTATAATATCCAGACTTTGGGTTGGACAACCTCGGCAGAAATCAATCCGTTCAAGAACTTCCACATGCATGCACTCTTCACCTATCAGAAGCCGGTGTATAAGAACTATAATGCGAGTGTAACGTTCAGTAACGGTCAGTCTATGGGAGTGAATGCCAACAATATGATTGTCAAGGAGATTCCTCAGGTTCTTATCGAGTTGGATCCTAAGTATGACATCACCAAGAATCTGAATGCCTGGTTGAGCTTCCGTTACTTCGGTAAGACCTATGCCAACCTTCAGGAGGCACTCTATTTCAATGGTCACTGGGAGACTTTCGGCGGAATCAACTGGAATGTGAACAAGAAGCTGAGCCTTGGCGTGAGTGTCATCAATATCTTCAACGAGAAGGGTGCCAAGGGTACCATTAGCGGCTCTGAGCTGATTACCAAGCAGGAAGCCGGAAAATATGAAGGCAAGTACATGAGTGGTAGCTATCTCCGTCCGTTCACGGTGGAATTCTCCGCAGGAATCAAGTTCTAAGATAATAACGAAGGTATCATAGCGTTTAATTATAACAAAGCAATCACATAAAAACCAAAGAACGATGAAAAAGGTATTTATGATTATCGCAGCGATGTGCATGACATCTATCATGGCATCTGCTCAAAAGACCATCAGAGTGTCAACCGATAAGACCGACCTCGTGATGCAAGTTTCTCCTAAGGGTCGCCTCTACCAGGTGTATCTGGGTGACAAATTGAAGAATCCTTCAGATTACAATCATCTGAAGTGGGATGTATATGCGGCTTCTGATGGTTCCGTCTGCCAGCGAGGTCATGAGGTTTATGCAACCTCTGGTGCTGAGGATTTCTTCGAACCGGCAGTGGCAGTGACCCATGCAGATGGTAACATGACCACCTATTTATATTATCAGTCTTCTGAAGAAAAGGCTATTAGTGGAGGTGTTGAGACCATCATCACTCTTAAGGACAAGGTGTATCCGCTGACCGTGAAGCTCCACTATGCAGCTTATCCTAAGGAGAACGTCATCAAGGCATGGAGCGAAATCTCTCATAAGGAGAAATCTCCGGTTACGCTTTGGAGATATAGCTCTACAATGCTTTATTTCAAGGCAAACAAGTATTTCGTTACCAGTTATCATAGCGACTGGGCTAAGGAAGGACAGCCTGAGACTTGCCAGTTGACTGCTGGTAAGAAAATTGTTGATACCAAGTTGGGTACCCGTGCAGCCATGCATGAGGAGCCGTTCTTTGAACTGGGATTCGATGAGCCAGCCAAGGAGAATGAGGGCAAGGTGATGCTTGGAACCATCGGATGGCCTGGCAACTTCCGCTTTACCTTCGAGGTAGATAACGTGGGAGCCCTTCGTGTTATCCCTGCCATCAATCCATACGCCTCTAACTATAAGCTGAAGGCTGGTGAGACGTTCACTACCCCTGAGTTTATCTTTGCCATGAGTGATAATGGTATCGGTGAGGCTTCCCGTAATTTGCACAATTGGGCTCGCCAGTATCAGGTAAACATGGGTATGGAAGATCGCCTTACGCTCTTGAACAACTGGGAGAATACCGGCTTCGACTTCAATCAGCAGAGTCTTGCTGAGTTGATGAAGGATGCCAAGGACCTGGGTGTAGATATGTTCTTGCTTGATGATGGTTGGTTTGCCAACAAGTATCCTCGCAAGGACGACCATGCAGGTCTCGGCGACTGGGAGGCTACCAAGAGCAAGCTGCCTGATGGAATACCTGGATTGGTAAGAGATGCCAAAAAGGCTGGTGTAAAGTTTGGTATTTGGATTGAGCCTGAGATGGTGAATCCTAAGAGTGAACTCTTTGAGAAGCATCCTGACTGGGTCATCATGCAGCCAAAGCGTGATACCTATTATTACCGCAATCAGCTGGTACTTGATATCAGTAATCCTAAGGTACAGGATTATGTGTTCGGCATCGTGGATCGTATCATGACGGAGAATCCGGATGTGGCTTACTTCAAGTGGGACTGCAACAGTGTGATTACCAATATCTATTCTCCATATCATAAGGAGAATCAGGGTAATTTCTATATCGATCATGTCCGTGGTATCTACAAGGTGCTTACCCGTATTCATAAGAAGTATCCTAAGTTGCCGATGATGCTTTGCTCTGGTGGTGGCGGCAGAATGGATTACGAGATGCTTAAGTATTTCACTGAGTTCTGGTGTTCAGACGATACTGATCCATACGAGCGCCTCTACATCCAGTGGAGCTTGTCGAAGTTCTTCCCAGCCAAGACCATGGGTTCGCATGTAACCAATTGGAACAAGAATACCAGTGTGAAGTTCCGCACCGATGTTTGCAGTTCATGTAAGTTGGGTTTTGATATCGACCTCAAGTCGCTTTCTGGTGATGACTACAAGTTTGTGCAGAATGCTGTCAAGAACTACGATAGCATGAAGCCGATGATTCTTGAGGGCGACCAGTATCGCCTGGTTTCTCCATACGAAGGCAACCACTGTGCCATTAACTATGTTAGTAAGGACAAGCAGCGTGCCGTTCTCTTTGCTTACGACTTGCATCCACGCTACAAGGAGCCTCTGATGAATGTGAAGATGCAGGGATTGGATGCCAATAAGGTTTATACCGTAAAGGAGACCAATCTGATGCCTGGCAAGGAGTCTGATTTGGAGTGCAATGGCAAGCAGTATAGCGGTGACTATCTGATGAAGGTCGGTTTGAATGTATTCAGCCAGACCGATGGAATCAGCCATGTATTGGTATTAGAATAACGTATCAACTATTCATAATGAAAACGAAAAGCAGCAAAGTCTATAATAGGCTTGCTGCTTTTTTAGGTTTCTGTATTTCTTATCCCTAATGATTTTACTTGTTTAGCGGTCTTGCCACAAATTCTGTATGAAGGGTCTCCATCGGATGTTCCTTCAGATTGATGAGAATGTTTGGCGTATTGCCGTTGGCGATGATTACCTTGATGCCGGCATTGGCTACATCCTGGCTATCAAGCCTGACAACTCGTCATTATCGGTGAACATCAACTCGGTAAGGCACACGGAATCGTTCTCTTCTTTCTCGAGATAGAAGAAGGTATTCTTGATGAGTCCCGTCTTGCCAATTCTATGCTGAGAGATAAGTGTTACGTTCCTGCCGTTCTTCAGATGAGATAAAAGGGTAGCAGTCTCTGCTTCTCTATCGCAGAAATACTCAGGATTTTCATACCCTTGATAGATGAAAAGATTTGCTAATTTCCTGTTACTTGGTTTCATATGCCATTACATTTTTGGTGTTACAACTTTGTTGAAATGGCAAAGATACGACTATTTCTTGAATGAGCAAAAGAAAAAGGCAGAAAGTTTAATCCGTAGGTAAACTTTCTGTCATTTTGAGGGGAACAATGTAATATCTTATCCTACTTATAGATATTTCTCGATAAGCGAATAGTCGAAATCTTTCATTCGCTTGCGGGCATTGGAGAGTGCCCAGCGATTCTTGAAGCCACATTTCTCGGCGGCTATTTCTTGGCTCATAGCTGCAGGCGCATCTTTTATCAGTTGCTCGTAATGGCGGATGCGGAAGGCATTTACCAATTGGTAGAATCCTATTTCTGTGATAAACTTGCCCGCCAAGCTGTGTGTGCAATTTCTTACATCGCCTATTACTTCCACTCGTTTCAGGCTGGGTTCCAGATACCGCCGACTCACGATGGTAAGCACTTCTTGTCTCACGGTATCCCACTCCTCTGGCTGAATTTGTCTTTCAGTTTTCACTGATGTTCCTTTTTCACCCTCAACCATGTCCTCTGCGATGACCTGATTTTCAGTTTCTTCGGCTTCTTTCTGTACCAGTTGAAGGCTTTCCGCTTCCAACTTTTCCATTTTCTCTTTTACTTCTGCAGAATGTATCATGCGGTTGGGATGCAATATCATACATAGGATAAGCAGCATCCAGGCTGCAAGCAGTAGGTCAACAATCATTTTTACCATTCTGCTGTCTGTAAGAAAAACTATCCACATCAACAAGAAACATCCCAGGGGTTGATAAATTACCTTCTTGGCAAAAGCATACGGAAAATCGCTGTCATTGGAGTAATTCTGTGTGTGGTAATTGTCTATCTGATGATTGAGCCATCGACCTTCGATTACAAAATCCATGGTGAGCAGAAGGCTTATGCCACCCATAACACATTCCCATACCAACTGGTTTCTTGAGAATGTGTCATCGGTATGGAACAGAGATAGGAGCATTAGCACGACGAGTAAACCAATAGATATGGAAAACTTGAAACGCGACAGCCAATTACGATTACCATGTCCCAGGCGGAAGTAACGATGGAACATCATGGCTGCACACATCGGGTAATAGATGATGCCAAACGAGCGGACGTAAAACCACAAGTCAGCGTCATGTGGGCATAATATATATGGGAACTGCAAGACAGTTGCCGCAAAATAAAAGGTCACTTGCCGGCGAGCAGGATAAAAGAAGTCTGCCTGTTTGTCGTAAGGTTGGCACATGTGGCACCATCTGATGATGCCACATGTTATGCCTACTATTATATAAGTAAAGCAAGCCAAGGCATAAAATATGTCTGGGCTTGCAAATTCGATAGATATTCCCATTCTTGATACTTTTTTGCAAAAGTAATGCTTTTTATCAAGATGGGCAAATCACAGTCACTATTTTTACAAAAATTAAACTAGCAGTGCTGCCTGCCTGACGTAAATCATGTTTATTACATGTGTACGACATCAATGCGGGCTTCCAGGAATAACTGGGTGCTGATTTTTGTGCCTATAGGACCATATCTCCCCAATGCTAGATGCGCCAACTGATTTTCTGGGTCGGTGACATGGTCGATAGGTTCACCCTTTTCGTCCTTATATGCCGTA
>ERZ506999.843-NODE-843-length-11844-cov-6.242769_pt1 | contig 11844 bp, 9 predicted proteins | sample MGYA00512881_ERZ506999 | MGnify/ENA metagenome assembly ERZ506999
TGAATGGAGACCAAATCGTGTATGACGTGGGCGAGGACTGGCTGCGGGTGCGCTGCACCCCACAGGGCGCGTATTTCTACGGCACACTGGTGCAGAACGCCGCCGCCGCCCAGTGGCAGAGCATGGACGGCAAACAGCACCGCAGCGTGGAAGCCGCCCAGACGGTATCCATGGAGCGCCGGGTGCCGGAGCTGGATTTTGTGACCGAGTGCGACAATCGGGTGTGGGGCTGCAACAGCAAGGAGAACGTTATCTACGGCTGCAAGCTGGGCGACCCCACTAACTGGTTCAGCTACCGGGGCATCGCCGCGGACAGCTACGCCGTCACCGTGGGCAGCGATGGCGCCTTTACCGGGGCGGCTTCCTGCATGGGCTATGCGCTGTTTTTTAAAGAGAATACCCTGCACAAGCTGTACGGCTCCAAGCCTTCGGATTTTCAGCTTTCCAGCCTGCGCTGCCGGGGCGTGGCAAAAAACGCCGCCCGCAGCCTGTGTGTGCTGAACGAGACGCTGTATTATCTCTCGCCGGACGGCGTCATGGCGTGGGACGGCAGCCTGCCCACCAAGGTGTCCGGTGCGCTGGACGCCGCAAAGCTTGCCAACGTGCAAAGCGCCGTGGGTGGTGCGCTGGATGGCCGGTACTACCTGCACATCTCCCGTGAGAGTGCACGTCTGCTGGTCTACGATACCGAGAAGGGACTGTGGAGCGAGGAGGACGTCTGCTCCTGCGATATGACCAGCACCGGCGGGCAGCTTTATCTGTGGGACGGACAGGCGCTGTGGGCGGCAGACCCCACCCGCGAGCCGGACTGGCAAACCACCGACGGCGTGGAAACGGACATCCCCTTTGAGCTGGTCACCGGCGATGTGGGGCTGGACGGCACCGAGCAGCGGTATCTCTCCCGGCTGACCTTGCGGCTGGACGCTGAGTGCACCAGCACAGTAGAAGTGGCGGTGAGCTATGACGGCGGCGCGTGGGAGACAGTGGCCTCCCTTGCCGCCCAAGGCAGCCGCCGCAGCTATGACCTGCCCTTTGTACCCCGGCGGTGCGGGTCGCTGCGGCTGCGGCTGCGCGGCAAGGGGCAGATCACCCTGCGCGGACTTGTGCGCACCATCGCCCCGGCAAAGGGAAAATTATGGGAGGAGGATGCCTCATGGCAAGCATGAACGGCCTGAGCAAGCTGGGCCTGCCTAAGCTCAGCGACAACATGGACCCGGAGGATGCCCGGGCACTGCGCAGCTATCTGTACCAGATGCAGGAGCAGCTGCAGTATGTACTGACCAATCTGGATACGGAAAATATGTCCGACACCCTGCGCAGCAAGCTGCAGGGATTATAAGAAAGGAGAATTTTATGGCATCCAAAAAGAAGGAGGAGCTGCTGCAGCCGGATGTGCAAACGCAGGCACAGCCTGCCGCGCAGCCCACTTACAGCACTGAGGGGCTGAACAGCCGCGCCGATGTGGAAAAGGCCATGGCAAACGCCAGCTACCGCCCCAGCCAGCAGGTGACTGATGCGGCCGATGCCCTGAAGCAATGGCAGCAGAACCGCCCCGCAGACTACCAGAGCAGCTATCAGGACAGGATCAACGAGCTGCTGGGGCAGCTGCTGGAACGGGAGAATTTTCAGTACAGCTACACCCGTGACCCGCTCTACCGCCAGTATGAGCAGCTATATACCCAGAACGCCCACAACGCCAGCGCGGACGCGGCGGCACAGGCTGCTGCTCTGACCGGCGGCTATGGTTCCAGCTATGCCACCAGTGCGGCGCAGCAGGCCTATCAGCAGCAGATCGGCGGGCTGGCAAGCGCTATCCCCACCCTGTATAGTCTGGCGCTGGATACCTACCAGAGCGGCGGCGAAGAACTGGTGAACCGGCTGGACCAGCTGAACGGACAGGAGCAGAGCGCCCAGACCCTGTATGACCGTCAGCTGCAGGACTACTACACCCAGCTGCAGCAGAAGGGCGAGGCCTACAACGATGCCTACGCCAAGGACTACGGCCTGTATCAGGAGCACCTGAACCGGCTGGACACCCTGCACGGCTACTACACCGCGCAGGAGCAGGCGCAGATCAATCAGCGCCAGCAGGCCTTTAATAATATCATGACCGTGCTGGGCATCATCGGGGATGTGGTGCAGCTGGCCATCAGCGGTACCACCGGTCTGGGCAGTCTGGCGGGCAGTCTGATGAACACCGGGTACAACATCTACGCCGGCAACCGCGCCTATGAGGCCGAGCGTGCCGATGCCCAGTGGAGCCAGCAGATGCAAGAAAAGCAGCGTCAGGACACACTGACCCAGCAGCAGTACGACAACACCGCCAGCGAGCGCGCCTATCAGGATGCGCTGAAGCAGCAGGCCTTCAACAATAACGTGACCAGTCAGAAGCTGAACATCGCCAAGGGCGAGTGGGCACTGAAGCAGGCTAACGCCCAGCAGAAGGCCGCACAGGCCGCCAGCAAGGCAGCGGCTGCGGGCACAAAGTCCGGCAGCGGAAAAACCACCGGCAGCGGAAAGGCCACCGGCAGCAGCGGCTCTGCTTCCGGCGGCAGCCGCAGCACTGTCAGCGCCGGAGTGCCCTACACAGCAGCGCTGCTGCACAGTCAGGGCAAGAGCGATGTAGCCATCACCTCCGCCCTGCGGCAGGAGGGCTATACCCCCGCCCAGATCGCAAAGATCTTACAGGAGATGAATAAATAAGAGAAAAGGCACCCCGGCAAAGCAGCTGCTTTGCCGGGGTGCCGTACTTTTGTAGTATCCCGCCAAAAGAAAAAGTCCGCTGTTCAAAACAGCGGACTTTTTGGTGGGGTGCCCAGTGGGACTCGAACCCACGGTCTCCAGATCCACAATCTGGCGCGTTAACCGACTACGCTATGGGCACCACATAGATGCGCCCGAAGGGACTCGAACCCCCGGCCCACTGCTTAGAAGGCAGTTGCTCTATCCACCTGAGCTACGGGCGCACGTTGTTATCCCATGGGGTACTTATCTGGCGGCAGTGTGCGTTCGGCACACGCTGCGAGAAGTATAATACCATACGCATAGGCTTCTGTCAAGCGGAATTTCAAATTTTTTTGGATTTTCCGGCGCAGGGGGCATTTTGGGGTCACAGCAGCCACATTCCGACGGCCCCAAGGGCAAAGCCGAGCAGAGCACCGGCGGCCACATCCCGGACATAGTGCGCCCCGGCAAGCACCCGCAGGGCGCAGATGAGCAGGGCCACCACCACCATGCAGGCCCCGGTGGCGGGGTAGAAGTAGCACCACACAGCGGCCAGCACGGCGGCGCTCAGGGCGTGGCGGGAGGGGAAGGACTTGCCGTGGGTCTCCTTGGGCACCAGCGGCGTGAAGCCGGGCTGCTCATACGGGCGGGGAAAGTTCAGCCTGGCCCGCAGGAGCGTGCCGCCCAGAAAGACGAAGGCCGGCACAAAGACTGCCCGGGCGATGAGCTGCATAAAATCCAGAGCGGCGGCGCGGTTTGCGGAGAGCAGCCGGAACCATCGGACATTCAGCAGCACCAGCAGCAAAGGGTAGCAGGCAAAGGGCACGGCAGGCAGCCAGCGGTTCAGGGCGATCACCAGCTTTTTCAGGGCGGGGCGGGCCTCCAGCCAGCGCAGCAGGGCCTGGTAGCGTTCCGGGGTCATGGTATCCCTCCCTCAAAAACAGGTGTCCAGATAGTTTTCAACATCAAACGGCTCGGGCGTGGAATCTTTGCGCAGGTAGAGCGGGTGATGGGGATGGCCCTTTTTGCTCCGCTTGCCAAAGGTGACCCACGGGATGTCCCGCTCTCTTGTCAGGGCCACCATCTCCCGCATCAGGCCGGGCAGGTAGTCCCGCTTTTCGATCAGGGTGCCCCATGCGGCCCACATGGTGGGCTCGGTCTCGGCCAGAACGGCCCGCAGCCAGCGCAGGTTCTCGTCGCAGAGGGCGCGGTCCGGCACCCGGTCCATGTCGTTGGGGTCGGTGGCGCGCTGGGGATATACGTTGAACATGATCCAGCTGTCAAAGCCGTTGGCGTTGGCCAGCCGCTCCACACTCTTTAAGGTGGGGTCCAGCGCGCCGGGCTGGGCGGTGCTGGGGTTGATGCCGATGCACACCAGCGGGTGCCTGCCCACCCGGCCCAGCACATAGCGGTAGGGCAGGTAGGTGTGGGGCTCGTAGTACCAGATGCCGCCGGGGTATTCCCCCGCTTCCAGGCGGGGCAGCTGTTCAGTCTGCATGAAAATGTACCTCACAAATATGGTTTCCTATTTATCGTACCTGAAAAAATTCTGTAAATCAACACCTTTGGCGGAGAAAGTCTCCCATAAATCCGAATTTCATGTTATACTGTCCTTAGACCTGTGCCGCAAACACGGCGGTACGGGCCGGGAAAGGAAAACAGGAGCCATTGAAGAAGGGAGTTCTGCTATGGCCATGATAGAAGATTATAGAAGCGCCCTGCGCGCGGGCCAGCGTGCCTACCGTGCCTGTGTGGCACGCGGCCAGTCGCCGTACCTTGCGGTGCTGGATGATATCCTGAACGGGGTGAACATCGTTGCCCAGGAGCCGCTGGGGCTGGTGGATATCCCCGCCGAGAGCATTGTGGGCACCAAGACCAGCGGGCGGCACACAGCCTTTGCGGCCAACTTTATGCCCCTGCTGGAAGAGGACACCGAGTTTGCCATCAAGTGGTCAAATCTCTGCGAGGCCCATCTGGAAGAGGGCATCCACACCCCCATCATTGCCTACGAATACCTGAACAAGTTCTATGTGCAGGAGGGCAACAAGCGGGTGTCTGTCCTCAAATACTACGAGGCGGTCACCATTCCGGGCACGGTCACCCGGCTTGTTCCGGCCCGGAACGACACGCTGGAAAACAAGATCTACTACGAGTTTCTCGATTTTTATAAGCTGAGCAAGATCAACAATGTCCGGTTCTCCCGGCTGGGCGGCTATGCAAAGCTGCAGACACTGGTCTGCAAGGCCGCCAGCGAGGTATGGTCGGATGACGACCGGCTGAACTTCTCGGCCCTGTATACCATGTTCAGCCAGCAGTTCTATGCGCTGGGCGGCTCCGCCCTGGAGCTGACCCCGGGCGACGCGCTGCTGGTGTACCTCTCGGTCTACCGGTATTCGGATGCCTGCCAGTCCACCCCCAGCCAGGTGCGGGAAAACCTGGCCAAGCTGTGGGATGAGATCAAGATCCTGACGGAGCCCCACGCCGTGGAGCTTTCGCTGGAGCCAAAGCCCGGCAGTGAGCCGCTGCTGAACAAGCTGAACATCTTCAGCAAGCCCAGCCAGCTCAAGGTGGTGTTCCTGCACGAGTACAATGCTAAAAACAGCGCCTGGGTGCGGGGCCACGAAAAGGGAATCGAGGCCCTGAAAAAGGAATTCCCGGACCGGCTCGTCATCACCAACCGGGAAAATGTCTCCCCCGAGGTGGACGCGGAGCAGATCATGGAAGAGGTGGCCCACGACAACGCGGACGTGGTGTTCACCACCAGTATCCGGATGCGGCCCGCCTGCCTCAAGGTAGCGGCCCAGCACCCCAAGACCCGGTTCCTGAACTGCTGCCTGAACGCGCCCCATCCGCTGGTGCGCACCTATTACCCCCGCACCTATGAGGCCAACTACCTGCTGGGAATGCTGGCGGGTATCCTGAATCTGACCGACCGGGTGGGCTATGTGGCGGCCAACCCCGTTTACGGTGTGCCTGCGGCCGTCAATGCTTTTGCCCGGGGCCTGCGCACCGTGCGGCCCAACAGCCATATCCTGCTGCGCTGGGCCTGCCTGCAGGAGCCGGGGAAACCGCTGGATTTCTCCGACTGCCCGGATATCGAGCTGTTCTACGCCTGCAGTCCCTTTGAGCCCACCGGCAGTGCCAGGGAATACGGCCTGTGCCGCCGGATGCCGGATGGCAGCATCCAGCCGGTGGCGCTGCCGGTCTGGAAGTGGGAAGTGTTCTATATCGGCATCATCCGCTCCATCTTCGAGGGCACCTGGGACAGCGGTTCCAGCGGTAAGGCCATCAACTACTGGTGGGGCTTCCGCAGTGACGCGGAGCGGCTGGATTACTACGAGACCCTGCCCAAGGGCACGCAGCAGCTGCTCGATCTGCTGGAAAAGAACCTTGCGGCCAACGAGTTCCCCATCTTCCCGGCGGGCATCTTTGCGCAGGGGCATATCCCCAAGGCACCCACCGCAGACACCTACACCCCCAAAGAACTGATGGAGATGGACTGGCTGGGCGAGTGCGTGGAGGGCAGCCTGCCCCGGTACGATCAGCTGGATGTCAGAACGCTGGGCCTGCTGGAGATCAACGGCCTGAGCAGCCTGAAAGAGACGACGCTGTAAAAAGCTCAACAGAACGGAGTGTTGCGGACGTGAAGATACTTGCAATTTCCGATACCCCCTCCAAGGCGCTGTGGGACTATTGCTCCCGGGAACGCCTGGCCGGGGTCGATCTGATCCTTTCCTGTGGGGATCTGCCCAAAAAATACCTCGAATATCTGACAAATTTTACAGCGGCCCCCATTTTGTATGTCCATGGCAACCACGATGGCTGCTACCGCACAGAGGGCGAGCCCGGCGGCTGCATCTGTGTGGACGATCAGGTGTATGTCTGGAAAGGGCTGCGCATCATGGGGCTGGGCGGCAGCATCCGCTACAACCGTGAGGAGACCTTCCAGTACACGGAGCAGGAAATGCGCCGCCGGATGCGGCGGCTCTGGTTCAAGGCCCACCGGGCGGGCGGCATCGACCTGCTGCTGACCCATTCCCCGGCGGCCGGCTTGAACGATGGCGACGACCGGGCCCATAAGGGCTTTGCCTGCTTCAACGACCTGCTGGAGGAGTACCAGCCCAAGTGGTTCGTGCACGGGCATGTCCACCTGAACTATGATGCCAATCTGCCCCGGGTGTGTACCCACGGCCAGACCACGGTCATCAATGCAACGGAGCGCTATACCTTTGAGATCCCGGACCCGGACCCGGTGGCCCGGAAGCGCTTTTTCTGGAATGACCCGGCATTTCCCACCAAAAACTGAAAAAGGAGAAACACCCAATGGAACAAAATGAGAAGCTGCGGGCGCTGGAGACCCTGCAGAAGAAGCTGTACGCCTACAACTGCGCCTCCAACAGCCTGTATCTGGACGCTGTGACCGTGGCCCCCAAGAACACGGCCGAGGGCCGGGGGGTTGCCCTGAGCATTCTGGCCGGTGAACTGCAGAAGCTGATGACCGCCCCCGAGACCCTTGCACTGGTGGAGGAGCTCTATGCCCGGCGGGAGACGCTGGACACCCTCCACCGCCGCGAGGTGGAGGAGCTGCGCCGCAGCTGCCGGCAGCTCACCCGCATCCCCGCCGAGGAGTATATGGCATACAGCGAGCTGACCAACCGCGCCAGTGATGTCTGGCACAAGGCCAAGGAAGAAAACGACTTTGCCTCCTTCTGCCCCATCCTGCAGGAGCTGGTGGAGTATAACCGGAAGTTCGCGGGCTATTATGATGCGGAAAAAGCGCCCTATGATGCCCTGCTGAACGAGTATGAGCGGGGCGTGGACACCCAACAGCTGGACGTGTTCTTTGACACCCTGCGCAAGGGTCTGGTGCCCCTCATCCGGGCCATCGGCGAGAAGCCCCAGATCGATGACAGCTTCCTGCATCTGGAATATCCGGTCGAGCAGCAGAAGGCGTTTGCAGACTATCTCATGGAGGTCATGGGCCTGGACCGGGGCCACTGCGGCCTGGGTGAGACCGAACACCCCTTTACGCTGGAGTTCAACAACAAGGATGTCCGCATTACCACCAACTACGACTTGCACAATGTGGCCTCCTCGATGTACTCCGTTCTCCACGAGGGCGGCCATGCCCTGTATGAGCTGGGCATCCGGGATGACCTGCAGTACACCTGCCTGACCGGCGGTGTGTCCATGGGCGTGCACGAGAGCCAGTCCCGCTTCTACGAGAACCTCATCGGCCGTTCCCGCGCCTTTATCGGGGCCATCTATCCCAAGGTGCAGGAATTCTTCCCCGCACAGCTGGGAAATGTGACTGCAGAGCAGTTCTACCGCGCCGTGAACAAGGTGGAGCCCAGCCTCATCCGCACCGAGTCCGATGAGCTGACCTACTGCCTGCACGTCATGGTGCGGTACGAGATCGAGAAGCAGCTCATTGCGGGCACCCTGGCGGCAAAGGAGGTTCCTGCCGCGTGGGCAGAGCTGTACAAGGAGTATCTGGGCGTGGAGGTTCCCAATGACCGCGAGGGCTGCCTGCAGGACAGCCACTGGTCGGGCGGCTCCTTCGGCTACTTCCCGTCTTACGCTCTGGGCAATGCCTACGGTGCCCAGATGCTCCACAATATGGAGCAGGAATTCGATGTGTACGGCGGCGTGGCCCACGGGAATCTCTCTGCCGTCACCGGCTGGCTGCGGGAAAAGGTGCACCAATACGGCCACCTGCTGGAGCCTGCCGAGGTCGTCAGAAACGCCTGCGGTACCTTTGACGCACACTACTATCTGGATTATCTGATTAAAAAGTATACGGAACTGTACAATTTGTAATTAACTCGCACAAAACAAAGCCCTCCCGGCCAATCGGCTGAGAGGGCTTTGTTATATATGCTGCTGCAAAGGGCGGCGGGAAAGCTTCTCGTCGTCTGTTACTGCTGTGCGAAGATCTTTACCTCATCCTTGTCCATAAAGGCGGCACCGGCGAAACCGGAAGCCTCCAGCTGGCCCAGCTGCTTGCCCAGCTTCTTGGCCTGAGGCAGAACGGTGACGTTGTAGGTGTCGCGCAGCTGTGCGGCTTTGGCCAGCACGGCGGGGAAGTCCACATCGCTGTTGTAGAGCAGGGCGATCTTCTGCTTGGCACCGGGGATCTGGTAGCCCTGCTCCAGCAGGATGCCGCAGACGCGCTCGAAGCCGATGGAGAAGCCCACAGCGGGCACCTTGGTGCCCAGGAACTTGCCGATCATGTTGTCGTAGCGGCCGCCGCCAGCCACTGCACCGCTGAACTGCGGGCAGGTGATCTCAAACACCATGCCGGTGTAGTAGCCCTGGCCGCGCACCAGGCTGGGGCAGTAGGCCACATCGAAGCGGCCGTTGGCCATGGCCTTTGCGGTGGCCAGCACATACTTCAGGTCATCGGCAATGGCGGGGTCGGCACAGCGGGAAGCTACGGACTCCAGTGTCACATCACCGGCGGCAATGAAATCGGCCAGCGCGTTGATGGCAGCTTCGGGCAGCTGCTTTTCGGTCAGCTCGGCCTTCACGCCCTCGGCACCGATCTTATCCATCTTGTCGAAGGTGATGCAGACAGAGTCCAGTGTGTCGGCGGCAAAGCCCATGCTCTCCAGCATTCCGCGCAGGATGCGGCGGTCATTGATGTTCACGGTGAAGCCGGTAAAGCCGATGCCCAGCAGGGCACGGGCGGTCACGTCGATCAGCTCCACCTCGGCATTGGGGCTCTCGTCGCCCAGAATGTCGATGTCGCACTGGACAAACTCGCGCAGGCGGCCCTTCTGGGGGCGCTCGGCGCGGAACACGCGGTCGGTCTGGATGACCTTGAAGGGGTGGGGGAGCTTGTCCTTGTTGGCAGCGTAGAAACGGCTCAGGGGCAGGGTCAGATCATAGCGCAGGCCCATGTCGGAGAGCTGCTTGGGGTCGCCGGATCCCAGCGCGCTGGTCAGCTTGTCTCCACGCTTCATCACCTTGAAGATGAGGTTCAGGTTGTCGCCGCCATCGGATTTGTCCAGGTTCTCCATATCCTCCAGCATGGGGGTGGAGATACGCTCAAAGCCGGAAGCACGGTAGGTCTCCAGGATCTTGCCCTGGATGTAGTCGCGCAGGGTCTGCTCAGCGGGCAGCAGGTCGCGCATACCCTTCAATGCCTGTGATTTCATAGTTGGTTCCTCTTTCTGAAAGTTAAACCCCTCCGTCACGCCTGACGGCGTGCCACCTCCCCTGATAGGGGAGGCCTTGGCAGTCCTCACAAAGTTTCCGGTTCCCCTACTAGGGGAGCTGGCGAGCGAAGCGAGACTGAGAGGTTAATATTGATATAACGTATCTATAATTATAAAGAATCATGCCGTTTTGTCAATGAAAAAGGGCACACTGACAGAACGAGGTGATAAAACAGATGAAGCAGTTTACAGCGCGCCACCCCTGGGCGATCCTGGCGGCGGGGGCGGCCATTCAGATCCTGACGGGTCTGCCTGCGGCGTGGGGCGTGTTCCAGCAGCCGGTGATGGACGAGTTCAGCCTGACCGAGGACGGCGCTGGCTATGCGTTCGGCATCCTGATCGCGGCGTTCGGGGTGGGATGCGTCATCGGTGGTTTTTTGCAGGATAAAAAAGGCCCGCGCTGCGCGGCGCTGTGGGGCACCGGCCTGCTCTGCGGCGGGTTCTTTGCGGCGGCCCTCCTGCCCGGGGAAAAGGGGGTATGGTTCTGGGCAGTGTTCAGCATTCCGGCGGGGCTGGGCACGGCGTTTCTCTACCCGTCCATCCAGTCCTGCGCCCAGAAATGGTATGCCGGGCGCAAGGGCCTTGCCACGGGGGTCATTGGCGGCGCGGTGGGTTTGAGCGGTGCGTTCCTGACCGGATTTGTCCGCACGGCGCTGAAGGGCTTTGGCCCGGTGCAGGGGATCCGGGGGGCGTTCTGGGCGCTGGGGGTACTCACGCTGCCGGTCTGCCTTGTGGGCAGCGCTCTGCTCACCGACCCACCCCCGGCAAAGCAGAAGCCCGAGGAGCAGGGCAGGGGAAAAGGCACCCCGTCCCTCGACCTTGCCCCGCTGCAGATGCTCAGAACAAAACAGTACTGGCTCTGCGCCGGGGCGGTCTGCTGTTCCACCCCGGCGGTGCTGCTGTTCAGCCCCATCATCTTAAAGCTGGGCATGGAGCGGGGCCTGGACGAGGGCGCTGCCCTGTGGAGTGTGGTGCTGGGCAGCGTGGGCAGTGCGGCGGGCCGCTTGCTGATGCCCCTGCTCAGCGACCGGATCGGCCGCCGCCCCACGGACCTGATCCTATTCGGCGTGTCGCTGGGGCTTTCGGCGGCCTTCCTGTTCGCGCAGGGCTGGCTCGTTGTGGCTGTGTACGCAGGGCTCACCTTCTGTTATTCGGCGCTGGCGGCGGTGCTGCCTTCCCTCTCCACCGACCTGTTCGGCCTGCCCCATGCCGGGGTGAACTACGGCTTTCTGGCGCTGGGGCAGAGCGTGGGCAGCCTTGCCTTCCCCTTTGCGGCGAACCTGTGGGGTCTTGCCACCGGGCGGCACTGGCTGGCCATGGCAGGCGCGGCGGCGGGCTTTGTGTGCATCTGGGCGCTCCGGCCTGTCAGGGCCCAACAGCCGCCCAGAAAAAACTGAACCGGACAGCGCAAGATATTCCTTTTGACAAATATGATAGAAATGTGACGAACTGGGCAGTGAAAGCGGTGAAAGTGCTAGTTAGCTTCGAATAACTGCTAAAAATGCTTGTGAAAAAATCCGCAAAACGTCTTGCAAATTCCGCCAAGGTTCTCTATAATAAAACTATGCGTGGTAGTACCGGCGTGGCCGGTCAATGCAAACGGCAGGACACCCCCTGCCAATGGCATCAATTTGTCAAAAGGAGAGTATGATTATGACCTATTCGCAGCAAGTACAGAATATGTGCCCGATCACCAAAGGTCCTAAGCATGGTCCGGCTCCCATCCCCGAAGAGGGCGCATGGGTCAAGGCCTATGAGATCAAGGACATCAGCGGCTACACCCATGGTGTGGGCTGGTGTGCACCCCAGCAGGGCACCTGCAAGCTGTCTCTGAACATCAAGAACGGTGTCATCGAGGAGGCTCTGGTGGAGACCATCGGCTGCTCCGGCATGACCCATT
>ERZ506999.844-NODE-844-length-11836-cov-8.263984_pt1 | contig 11836 bp, 12 predicted proteins | sample MGYA00512881_ERZ506999 | MGnify/ENA metagenome assembly ERZ506999
AAAGTGCTTTTGCGTTACTTTTGACAAAAGTAACAAAACCGCCGTATCCGGCGAAAGTTTCTTAAATATCGCCATGTCTGGCGTAAATAAAAATTATGTGCCATGTCAGGCACTCGAGTAGAAAAGAGGTGAGAAAATTTATGATGAAACGGACAATCAGCGGCATGATCGGAGCCGGTTCGCTGGCTCATAACAGGCGAGATTTTATAGCAGAAAATGTAGATTCAGACAGAGTACAATTGAACATTTGTTATAAGAATGAGAATCTGAAAGAAGTTTATAAAGAGCTGTTTGACAATGCTGTGGAGAGATACAATGTCGGGAAAAGAAAGGATCGGCAGATTACAAATTACTATGAAAAAATCCGGCAGGGAAAACAGGAGAAGCTGTTCCATGAAGTGATTTTTCAGATAGGAAATCGTGAGGATATGGCAGTTGGTATGGCAGAAGGAAATCTGGCTGTAAAGGTACTGGACGAATATGTGAAAGACTTCCAGAAGCGGAATCCGACACTTCGGGTATTTAGCTGCTATCTGCATCAGGATGAAGCTACTCCACATCTTCATATTGATTTTGTACCTTATGTGACTAACTGGAAGGGAAAAGGAATGGATACCAGAGTTTCATTGAAACAGGCATTGAAAAGTCTTGGATTTCAAGGTGGAAATAAGCATGACACAGAACTGAATCAATGGATAAATCATGAAAAAGAAGTGCTGGCTGAAATCGCAAAACAGCATGGAATTGAATGGGAACAGAAAGGCACACATGAAGAGCATCTGGATGTTTACAATTTCAAGAAAAAAGAACGCAAAAAGGAAGTGCAGGAACTGGAACAGGAAAAAGAAAATCTGACATCAGAGAATGAAGGATTGACTTCTCAGATTGCAGAAGCAAGGGCAGATATTAAGCTACTGGAAGAAGAAAAAATTCAGTTCCAGAAAGATAAAGAGATAGCGGAAAAACGTGCGGAGAAAGCAGAAACGGAATTGAAAAAACTGGAGGACAGAAGAGAATTCCTGCAACCGGTGATGGATAATGTCAGTAAGGAAATAAAAGAATATGGAATGATCAAAACATTTCTACCGGAAGCTACAGCATTGGAACGTGCGGTAACTTACCGGGATAAGAAAATAAAACCATTATTCATTGAAATGAAAAATAAAATCGGTGCAATGGCTGCACAGATAAAAGAACTCACCAGAGAAAGAGATAACTGGAAAAGTAAGTTCCAGAAGAAAAAGCAAGAGCATGAAGTCACAAAAAAGGAACTGGCGGAAGTTCAAAAAGATTATCAGAAATTATCCGGTGAGAAAGAAATACTGCAGGGACTCGCAGACAGATACAATCGGCTTTTACGCATATTAGGTAAAGATATGGTAGAAAGGCTGGTGCAGGACGATATCCGAATGCAGGCAGAACTTGAAGCAAAAAAACAGAAAGAGCAAATGCCGAAAAAAATAAGTGATCGCATACCATGGGCGAAAGAGCGAAGTGAAGAACATAATGCACAAATTAAGAAGAATAAAGCAAAGTACAGAGGAATGGAGTTGTAAGAATATGAAGAAACAGATTTATGATGAAAAGAACGGACTGAGCTACACATTGCATGGAGATTATTATCTACCAGACCTGGAAATCAATGAGGAAGAACCCACATATGGGAAATATGGAATAATGCGAAAACAGTTTCTAAAGGAACACAGGAGTGCTAGGTATCAGTATCTGGTACTGACCGGGAAACTGACGGAGCATCTGAATCAGGTCGATAAAGAAGCAAGAGAAAAAGTTGAGATGCTGATGGAACATATGGCTGAACAATGGGGTGTGACAGAAGAACTGAAGATGCAGGATCAGATGGAATGGGTGAGGAGGATGAATACTATTAAGAATGCTGCAGAAGAAAGTGCCATGAAAATTATATATTCATAGTAGTGGATAACCAGTAAAAAGAAAAAAAGGAAAACGAAAGTATGTTCGTATTTCCGCTTGCTTTTTAAATTACATTAGAGTATAATAGGGAAAAAACAGGTATAAATATATTCCCAGGAGTGATGAGAATGAGACAGGTACATATAAGAGTAGATGATGAGTTATATAATGAGCTGAATTCATATTCAGAAAAGAATGAACTGAGCATGCAAGACTGCGTCAGAGAGGCAGTGGCATATTATATGAGTGATGTAAAAAAGAAGAAGAATACAGGGAAAGAGAAAAAATTTACATTTATTGATCTTTTTGCCGGAATTGGAGGTATGCGTATTGCATTTGACCGGGCCGGCGGTCAATGTGTTTATTCAAGTGAATGGAACAAATATAGTCAGCAGACGTATTTTGCAAATTTTGGAGAACAGCCGGAAGGAGATATTACTAAAGTTAATGCTGCAGATATCCCGGATCATGATATTTTGGTTGCGGGATTTCCATGCCAGCCTTTTTCAATAGCCGGGGTATCAAAGAAAAACAGTATGGGAAGAGCCACCGGATTTGAGGATAAAACACAGGGCACATTGTTTTTTGATGTCTGCAGGATATTGAAAGAAAAAAGACCTAAGGCATTTATGCTTGAAAATGTTAAAAATTTATGTAGCCATGATAAAGGAAGAACTTTTCAGGTAATCAGAGAGTCACTGGATGAGTTGGGCTATGAAATTTTCTATAAAGTTCTGGATGGACAAAATTATGTTCCTCAGCACAGGGAGAGAATATTAATTGTAGGATTTGACAGAGAACGCTATGGAGAGAAAATTGATTTTGAGTTTAATCTTACACCACGTGTTCCAAAACCCGTTATGAGAGATATTCTTGATGAAGAGGTTGCGGATAAATACACATTGTCTGATAAATTGTGGACATATCTGCAGAATTACGCAGCAAAGCATCGGGCAGCCGGTAACGGATTTGGATACGGAATAGCTCCTTTGGATGGAGTGTCTAGGACATTGAGTGCCAGGTATTACAAAGATGGATCGGAAGTGCTTATTGCACAGGAAGGAAAGAATCCGAGAAGGCTGACTCCAAGAGAATGTGCAAGATTGCAGGGCTTCCCAGATACATTTAAGATTCCTGTTTCGGATACACAGGCATATAAGCAATTTGGAAATTCTGTAGTTGTTCCATTAATGGGAGAAGTTGCAAAACTAATTGTAGATGAAATTGACAGATTGGATAAAGAAGGTGCGGAATGGAAACAGGTTATTTAAATAAATACTTTTCCGGTGTGATTGTAAAAAAATTATCTGAAGTTGAAGCTAATATTGAAAGTAGTAATCAGCATGAATTTAATGGAAATAAAGCCATGCGACAGATATTGGGAACGGACATTCAAAGAAGAGAGTTTGACACGATATTTTTATATATGGAAGATGAATTTACTATAGATGCATCAGGAAAGATGACATGGTATGATTCAAGGTACAATAATCCAAAAAGAACAGAATGGAGATTCTATTTTCCAACGACAGAAGTATCAAAACGTGCAAAAGCCGGAGACAGTCTTTTTATATGTAAAAGAACAGATGATACTTTACTTATTATCATTGCAAAGAAAGACAGTACAATAGAAAATCAATTATATTGGTTATTTGACTTGAACGAGGAAGATGCAGACAGATTTATTGGAAAAACTGAATTTAGCAGTGGAGATAAACAAATTGAATTCGCGGTCAGAATGATTTTAGAACAAATAGGAATTGAATATGAAGACCGAAGTATAGAATCTTATCTTGAACCGATGTTAATTGAATTTCATGGAAGATTTCCAACGACGAGGGAATTTTCTGCATATGCAAGAAATACAATTACGGATGCAGATCCTGTAGAAAATCCAGATGATACTTTACTTAAGTGGGTGAACAGGGAGGAAGCATTGTTTAAATTGCTGGAACAATATCTGATAAAAGAACGAATTCAGCAGGGATTTAAGATGGGTGAAGATGTTGATGTGGATGCATTTATTCAATTTTCACTTTCTGTGCAGAACAGAAGAAAAAGCAGAGCGGGCTTATCTTTGGAGAACCATATAGAAGCATTGTTAAAGGAACAGAAAATCATATATTCACATACACCAGTTACTGAAGATAAATCAAAGCCGGATTTTATTTTTCCCAATATAGAAGCATACAGAGATACGACATATCCAAGAATGAAACTGACAATGTTGGGAGCAAAAAGTACATGTAAAGACAGATGGCGGCAAGTATTATCTGAAGCAAAGGAAATAGAACATAAACATTTGCTGACACTTGAATCGGCAATAAGTGAAAATCAGACTAATGAAATGATTAATAAAAAATTACAATTGGTGTTGCCATTGCCAATTCATGAAACATATACGTTGAAACAGCGAGCTTGGCTCTATTCTGTGAAAATGTTTTTGGAAGAAGTAAAAGAAAAACAGAAATTTTATGAGAGAAAGCAGATATAATCATGGATATAAAGAGTCCGGAAGAACGTAGCAAAAATATGGCAGCGATACATTCAAAGAATACGAAGCCGGAAATATATCTGAGAAAATTATTATTTGCCAGAGGTTACAGATATGGAGTAAATTCAAAAAGTGTACCAGGACATCCGGATATATACATGAAAAAATATAATACCGCAATTTTTGTACATGGGTGTTTCTGGCACAGACATGAAGGATGCAAATATGCTTACATGCCACAATCAAGGGTGGAATTCTGGCTGAAGAAATTTGAGGCAAATGTAAAAAGGGATGAACTTGTTCGAAAAGAATTGACAAGCAAAAAAATAAAAGTATTAATTGTATGGGAATGTACAATAAAGCGAATGAAAAAGGATAAAAAAACAGAAGAAGAAGTAATATCTTTAATAGAAAAATTTTTGCTTTCTTCTGAGTTTGAACTGGAAATATAAAATGGATTCCATAACTGGAATCCATTTTATATTTTGAATAAATTACTTGACAAAAACACTGGAAATGGTAAAATAATATAAAAATAGCGAATTAATAAGGAGAAAAATGCATGGAAAGATATAAAGAAAAAATACCACTAGATACCTGTGTTGTCAAGTCGATTGTTAAGTCAATTGAAAATGCAGACTATTTATATCAAAATTATTTGCAGGAAGAAAAGTTCCCAACAGATAACGGGAGTGAGGGGGCAAAATGGAATTATATCAACAGAGAAGTAAAAAACGATATGGAAGAAGGAAGATATCAAATTGAGGTGCTGTATCGTGGACCGTGGAAATTTTTGGGAATATATGACCGGATGACCAGATATTTCTACACCCTTATGCGAGAGAAGAATCTTCTTTCTTTGCGAAAAAATCAGAGTACAAAACTTTTTCATTATATGAATGCACTTAGTCGTTTAAATGAAGGATTAAAAGATGAGTATGTAGTAGAAAATGAACAGCTATGCTTATTTCCAGATATGATGTACGATGAAGAAGGAGAGGAAACCTTAGATCGGATATTGGAGAAGATCATTGCTAAAATTGATGGTTCTATAGAACGATATGTTTTAATATCATTTGATATTTCACATGGTCAGGTAATCGCAATTAAAGGGACTGTTCCCGCGGTTGGAATGAATTACTATAAAGAGGAAGACTGGGCTGATTTATTAAATGCATCATATTCTACTGATACTACTGGTGCATCAGAAGAAGTTTCAGAAGAAATTGTGATGTTGGAGCGTAAACCAAAGCTTCGTAGAAGAAAAAGAAAAGAAGAGCATGGGAGTGCTGAACAGAAATAATACAGGAGGAACAAAATGACGTGATGAGAGTTCAATCTGGATTTAATGGGAAGAGACTAAAAGCCGCACGTTTGTATAGAGGATTGACAATATCGGAAGTAGCGAAAATGTCCGATGTATCAAAACAGGCAATATCTCAATTTGAAAATAGTAAGGCAGAACCTAAATTAGAAACATTAATGAAGATAATGCAAATATTAAAATTTCCAAGAGAGTATTTTTATGAAAATCCGGAAGATAAAGTAGTAGTTGGAGATACATATTTCAGATCATTGTCTTCAACAAGTAATAAAGAACGCCTTGCACAGATAGAATGTGTTAAGTTATTAGTTGCTATTTATCGGGGGATTGATGAATATATAGCATTTCCAGAACTTAATCTATATACAGTTCCGGAAGATTTTGATTTTAATGTTGAAACACTGGCAAAAAATGTACGTGAATTTTGGAATTTAGGGAATGAGAGAATATTAAATCTTGTTAGTGTATTGGAAAAAAATGGAGTGATTGTAAGCACACGATTTACGAATGGGAAGAAAATAGATGCATATAGTCAGATTGAAAATATAAATGATAAAATAATTGCTGTTATTATATTGGGGGATGATAAGGAAAATGCATTTAGAAGGAATTTCAGTGCTGCACATGAACTGGGACATTTATTATTGGATGATTTCTATGATATAGAAGGAATGAGTAAAGTTGAATATAAAGAAATGGAAGACACAATGAATCGTTTTGCAGGAGCGTTACTGGTACCGGAGGAGGTTTACAGAGCAGATTTACAAACAAATGCAAAAACAGAACTTAATTTTTATATTCAAATGAAAAAGAAATATGGTGTATCTGCTGCTGCACTGATAGTAAGAGCGAGACAATTGGAAGAGATTACAACAAATCAGTATCAATATCTGATGAAACAATTGTCACAAAAAGGTTACAGAACTTGTGAACCGTATGATAAAGAAACCAAACAAATGCAGCCAAGATACTTAAAAGAAGCGATGAAAATGATTATCGAGGAAGATAAAATAACGGGAACTGAATTTTTAGAGGTTGTTTCTGAAAATGGTACCAGTATATCAGAAGAAATAGTAGAGAATATTCTTAATCTGGATGAAGGATATCTGAGGATGAATGACAGTTCAGGAGAAGTTGTTACGTTAGCAAGACGTTAAAGTAGATGGAAGGGGAGGTAGATTATGCAAACAGTTGTATTAGATGCGTTAATTCCAAGAGAAGATTTTGAAATAGTATCAGACATAGGGAATGGAGGAAATACAAGAAATAAAACAACATTGTCAATTGAGGATTTAAAGTATGATTCGTTCTTTTTTGCTGCATTAAGAAAACCTATTTTTCAAAGAGAAACTAACGAATGGGATCCTAAAAAAATATGTGCAATGATTGAAAGCTTTGTGGATGGAGAATTAATTCCGGCAATTATATTATGGAGAAATCAAAGTGGATATATATTTGTGATTGATGGTGCACACAGACTTAGCAGTTTGGGGGCTTGGATAAATGATGATTATGGTGATGGCATAGTATCGTTAAAATATTATGAAAATTATGTATCAGAGGAACAAAGAAAGATAGCTGAGAAAACAAGAAAATTAGTAAATGAAAAGATTGGCTCGTTCAGAGAAATAATGGAAATTTGCAGAAATGTAAATGTTTCTACTGATGAACGAAAGAAAAAGATTGCAAAAAATTTGGGTGCATTAGCATTACAACTGCAATGGGTTGAAGGAAATGCAGATAAGGCAGAAGACTCTTTTTTAAAGATTAATCAATTGGCAACTAAAATAAGTAATGCGGAGTTAGAATTGATACAAAACCGAAATTATGCGTATGCACTTGCAGCACGAGCAATTGTCCGAGCTGGAAAAGGATATAACTATTGGTCGTCTTTTGATGAAGAAATACAGAAGAAAATAATCGGCAAATCTAAAGAGGCAAATATTTTAATGTTTGGGCAAGGGCAATATACAGCTGATGATATAAATAATTTACCGATTGGTGGAGCGCAGATATCAACATTTACATTGGATGTGGTTACACAAACTGTCAAAATATGTAATGGAATTACTAAATTAGATACAGCTAAAGAAGCGTCTGAGAAGGAAGTGCTTAAATGTATTGAAAATACATTGAAAATTTTGCAGTTTATTAATTCAAAAGAAAAATTTTCTCTTGGCTTGCATCCATTCATATATTTTTATTCGGATATTGGAAAACATAAAATTGGCTCATATTATGGAATATTATTATTCGTGAAAGATTTGATAGAACATAAAAAAATAAATGAGTTTATAGATATAAGAGAAAAGTTTGAGCAGATTATATATCAATACAATTTTTTAGTTCAACAAATTATTAGAAAATATCGACAATCAAAGCGAGCATATTTTTATGTTAAAGATTATTTTGCAGCTATTATGAAGATTTTAAGTCTTTATCCAGAATATAGTACAGAACAAGTTATAGAAAAATTGAAACAGGAGGATGAATTTAAATTCCTTCAGACGGAAATTGTTGATAATGAAGAAGTGGCGGTAAAAAGCAACTTTTCAAGGGGACGAAAGCAACAAATAAAAATAAGAACTTTTGTATCTACATTGCCTAAATGTCCAATATGTGGAGGATATTTAGATAATAAATCAATTTCGGTTGACCATATAAAAAGAAAGGCAGATGGGGGAGATAATTCTATTAGCAATGGACAGGTGACTCATTTGTACTGTAATACAACATATAAAAATTAGATTTTGGGAGTTGAAGGGTAAATACAAATGATAACATCTTGATAACAAAATCCTCCAAAATCACACAGACACAGCGGAAAATCCGGATTTTCCTACGCAAATCACACGAAAAATCACCATTTGCACACCACAATACACCAGTCTGATATCGTGAAGGTGGACGTACTGTAGGATCAGGACGTGTTGCTACAATCATCGAGTAATCATAATCTGTTATCAGAATATTAACTCAAATATAAAAAATGCAGGTAAGAATGGAAACATTCTTACCTGTTTTTTTATTTTATGCCCCGAGAAATTATGTTATGATATTAATAAAAACAGATTTAACCATAAGACAATTAATAGGAGAAGGGAAAATATGCAGAATCCAGAAATCCTGATTATAGGAGCGGCAATCATAGATATACTGGCCAGACCGGTGAATACCAAGGTGTTTGATACAGGTTCCTACCCTGTCGAAGATATTCATATGACAACAGGAGGGGATGCGCTGAATGAAGCAACGATTCTTGCAAAGACAGGACATAAAGTTCAATTAGAAACAGTAATTGGAGAGGATGAAGCCGGAAAATTCATATTAAATCACTGTCGGGAATGCGGTATGGTCATCAGAAATGAAAGTGTAAGGAATGAGCAGATAACCGGTATGAATGTGGTGCTTGTGGACGAAAACGGATCAAGAAGTTTTTTGACAAATCCATATGGAACACTCAGGAGTCTTAGGAAGGAGTATATCCGGATGCCGTTTCCGGATAGTGTGAAGATTGTATGTTTTGCAAGCATTTTTGTGTTTCCTGAGATCGGACCGGTTGAATTAAAGGATATATTTAGGATCGCAAAGAGACAGGGGAAGATTGTCTGTGCTGATATGACAAAACGTAAGAAAGAGGAGACAATAAAAGACATGGCAGATGCTTTTTCATATATAGATTATTTATTCCCGAACGACGAAGAGGCTATGCTTTTGACAAAAACCAGAAATGTAGAAGAGGCTGCAGAACAGATCAAACATACTGGTGTGGGAAATGTAATCATTAAATGTGGAAAGCGTGGCTGTTATGTAAGGACAGATGAGGATAAATATTGGATTCCGGCAGTAGAAGATGTGGAATGTATAGATACTACAGGGGCAGGGGATAGTTTTGCAGCAGGATTCATGAGTGCGTTACTGGCCGGCAGAAGTGTAATAGAATGTGCAAAGGAAGGCAATAGATATGGAGCAAAAGCAGTTCAATATGTAGGAGCAACAGAATGGTTAAGACATGAAATTTTAGATGGCAAATAGCATATTTGGATGTCTATTTAGCCTGTGAAACCGTCTATTTAACATGCGTGTGTTTTTCTATGTCAAAATATATGCATTTCTGTCTGTTAGTATCAATCATATAGAGTATTTCAAAGGAAAATACGGAATACTTTACACAGAAAATATCCTTAGAAAAGGAGTTCAGATTCTTCAGGAATCCGCAAAAGAGGATGTAAAAATCTGCAGGGTATCAGAGAATATTTTTTGCTTCTGGCTAATGGAACCGGTAGAATTAGAGCTCTACATACAACAACTAAAAGAGGCATTCAGAAAAAAAGGGGAGGAAGAGAATCTGCCATTTTCTTTCTCGATAGGTGCAATATACAATAATACAATAGGAAAAGAAAATATTGACGAATTGATTGACCGGTGTGGAAAGATGCGGCTTTTGAACGAAAAGCATGCAGAAGCAGAGTTTAGTGAAGGAAAAATGAAGATGTTATAAAAAGTGATTATGGAGGTAAAGGATGTTATACATAGGTGTAGATCTTGGAACGTCAGCAGTAAAACTTCTGGTGATGGATGAGACCGGAGACATTAAAAAGATTGTTTCGAAAGAATATCCGCTCTTCTTCCCGCATCCGGGATGGTCAGAGCAGAAACCGGAAGACTGGTTTGAAAAATCGATGGAGGGAATCAAAGAACTGACGGCAGAGTGTGATAAGTCACAGGTAGCAGGAATCAGCTTCGGAGGACAGATGCATGGATTGGTTGCGTTGGATAAAGATGACAAAGTCATTCGTCCGGCAATTCTATGGAATGACGGAAGAACAGGAGAAGAGACGGAGTATCTGAATGAAGTGATCGGAAAAGAGAAATTGTCTGAGTATACGGCGAACATTGCATTTGCCGGATTTACAGCACCAAAGATTCTCTGGATGAAGAAACATGAGCCGGAGAATTTTGCAAAGATCACAAAAATCATGCTGCCGAAAGATTATCTGGCTTATAAGCTATCCGGTTCTTTCTGTACGGATGTATCGGATGCTTCCGGTATGTTGCTTATGGATGTGAAGAATCGCTGCTGGTCAAAAGAGATGATGGACATCTGCGGGATTACAGAAGATAAACTGCCAAAATTATACGAAAGTTTTGAAGTAGTTGGAACGCTGAAAAAAGAAGTTGCAGATGAGCTTGGGTTTTCAGAGAATGTAAAAGTAATTGCCGGTGCAGGAGATAATGCTGCGGCAGCAGTGGGAACCGGAACAGTCGGGGACGGAATGTGCAATATTTCCCTCGGAACATCTGGAACAATCTTTATATCCAGTAACAAGTTCGGAGTAGACGAGAACAATGCACTGCATTCATTTGCACATGCGGACGGGCACTATCATCTGATGGGATGTATGTTGAGTGCTGCATCCTGCAACAAATGGTGGAACGAAGAGATCCTGAAGACAAAAGATTTTGCAGCGGAACAGGACGGAATTATAAAGCTTGGCGAAAATCGTGTATTCTATCTGCCGTATCTGATGGGAGAGAGATCTCCGCATAATAATCCGGATGCGAGAGCAATGTTTATCGGAATGTCCATGGATACTACCCGTAAAGATATGACACAGGCAGTATTGGAAGGGGTTGCATTTGGCCTGCGTGATTCACTGGAAGTTGCAAGAAGGCTTGGAATTAAGATTGAGAGAACCAGGATCTGCGGCGGAGGGGCGAAGAGCCCGCTCTGGAAGAAGATGATCGCCAATATTATGAATCTGAAGGTGGATGTGGTAGAGAGCGAAGAAGGGCCGGCGCTTGGCGGAGCAATGCTAGCAGCAGTAGGATGCGGAGCATATCCGGATGTAGAGGCTGCGGCTGCCAAGATTGTAAAGGTCGTAGATACAGTAGAACCGGATACGGAACTGACAACAAAGTATGAAGAACGATACCAACAGTTCAGGAAAATCTATCCGACTGTAAAATGCTTATATGAAAAATGTTGATTTCACTTCCGTGGATAAGGCGGATATGTTAAAATAACTTGAAGAGTGAAATCTTAGATAAAGAGGTATGAGATGTGTAATTCTCATACCTCTTTT
>ERZ506999.845-NODE-845-length-11797-cov-7.348833_pt1 | contig 11797 bp, 2 predicted proteins | sample MGYA00512881_ERZ506999 | MGnify/ENA metagenome assembly ERZ506999
ATATGTTCAATCATATGATTGATTACCTATCATTGTTCAGTTTTCAAAGATCTGTGCCCCTTCATATGGGGTACTTGAATATAATAACATTTCCATATACTGATGTCAACAAAATTTGGGCAAATTTTACTATAAATTTCAGAAAATTTTTGCCATTATTTTTACACACTTTCACAGCCTAATTTTACAAATTTAAAACTTGAGTTATATCACGTTTCCACACATATCATATAAGGAGAATTTAAAATAAAAAGAAGCCGCAACAAGAATACATATTGCATTCTGTTGCGGCTTCTTGCCTATATAACAGTGTAATTATAGAATCCCTTATTTGCGTCTCAACACTGCATATTAAAAACTTTTATATATAAGGTATTGCATCTGCATACCCTATACAACAAAAGTTATACATATAAAGATTTAATTATATATGTATTAGATAATTAGTTATCTGTTTGAATCGCTTCACGAAGGTTGATTTCGTGCATATCGCCAACAGAAGGTTCTTCTGCAGACATATTTTTCACAGTTTGTTTTGTAGCAAACCAAACTGCTTCGTTCATGTAATAACGCAATTCTTCATTAGATACATGTTCTTGATCTTGAGCCATGATATCAAGCATAGCATCTTCCAATGCTTGTGCTTCTTCATCAGTCAAAGGACCGCCAACGGCCTTTTGTTTTTGAAGCAATTCATTCATGCGATCAACCATGCTGCGCAATACATTGTAACCATAGCTATTTGTGTAACCTTGGTCCTTATCATATTTAGGGAATGTGTAATAGCTATACTCGTTTTTATTACGGTTTTCACCATTCCAGTTCAATGCAGTTTCTTGGCCATGTACATAACCTAAAGAATGTTTACGGAAATAATCAGCATAGTTATGCTTATCTTTAGAATGTAACCATTTAGCTTCTTCTTTAGTTAACGCTTGATGATTATTCTTTTTGCTTTCAGCTAAAGCAATGTGTTTTTCCGCATTTTCCCATGCTTTCACAAATTCATGGATACTTTGCACTGCCTGAGGGCTAGCCACAGGAACCAATACAACAGAACCTGTTGTAGGCGCTTTAGCCGGATTTGGTAAAAGCAATGGATCATCAAATGTAGCAGATGCCGCATTAACATGGAATACGCCACTGCCGAATAATACTGCCGCTGTGAAAGCAAGCAAAGTGGATTTTTTCATTATATATTCCTCTTTTCTATCAACGAATTAAATCGGGTGAGAGGACCCCCAAAAGGGAATCCTCAACCCGTAATGTTCAGCATGAACGTATTATAAACCTAGTCTTGCCATCATTGCAGCAATATTAGCTTTCATTTGTTCATTTTCAGCTTTCAAATCAGCTACTTCACCTTTTAATCCTTGATTTTCAGCTTTCATTGCAGCAAGTTCACGTTGCATTGCATATGTAGAACTGATAGGTCCTTTACGATAACGATCTGCAGTTTCTGCTTCACCGTCTCTGTTGCCTACTTTCCAAGTTACACCAGCATTTGCCATCATATGGCTATTGCTACCCGCCCAAGCTACGCCAGCATGTAACATCATGGATTCATTTTTGTAATGAGCCACGCCTAATGCCAATGCGGAGTCACCACGGTAGTTACCATAACCTGCCATGATTTGAGTAGGTTCGTAAGGATCATAAGCCATAGGTTTCAATGCAGACAACGCGGAGGATAAAGCACCAACTTGACGAACTTCTTTTACAACATTATTCATGCTGTTTGCAACACGATTAAGTTGGGAACCATTAACAGCATCAGTAGAAGTGGAGCTAATTTCACCTGGTGCTACGTTAGTAATCTTATTACCACCGTTATTCAAACCAGAGCTTGTTAAGGATACGCTGCCACCACCATTATTTTTGATTGTGATACCATTACCGTTTGTTACAGTTGTATGACCGGAGTTATCCATAGTTGTAATGGAGTTGATACCAGTAATATCTTTTGCCAAACGAACATTCAAGCTGCCGTTGTTATCGGAAATAACACCGATATTGTTTGCAGAGGAAAGTTTGCTTTCATCAGTAACGCCACCTTTAACGGTTACTTTTTCACCTAAGTTACGATGGAATTCACCTTTGTCACCTGCAAAGTCTAAGCCAGCTTTCTTAAGGCCATCGATACCTTTTTTCAAGTCGCCGATGTTAGCACCATTTGTTAAGCTGCTGCTATTATCAGCAATATTGTTGATATCTTCGCCTTCGCCATAACCACTTGCCATGTTAACAACTTTATTGCCACCATTGTTCAAGCCGTCCTTAGTCAATGTTACTGCACCAGTACCATCTTTAGGGGACCCTTGACCTGCTGGAGGAGTAGTAATTGCAACACCGTTGCTGCTAACAGTAGTAGTTACTTTAGTACTACCCATGCCAGATGTAACAACCACACCATCTGCAGTTGTGCTTGTTCTCTTAGTCTTTTTGTCAGTAGTTACAACACCGTCAACAGTCAACTCAGTGGCCTTAGTTGGATTATCTACAAGTACACCTTTAGCTGTTGTTTGAGTTGTATTATTTTGACTATCAGATACTTTCACATTATCTGCAGTAAGAGTAGTCTTATTACCAAATGTATCAGTGCTTGTAACACCTCTACCGTTTGTTAAAGTGGAGTGTTGTTGATCGTCTGTAGTTGTAGTTACACTGCGTAAGTTCAAGTCTTTTTTGATATCTACAGTGTATGTTTTAGACTTATCTGCATTAACTGTAGTTTCTACAGTTGTATTGCCGCTATCGCCAGCTTTCACTGTCGTAGTTGCTGCCGCCATGCTGCTCTTCAACTGTTGAACGTTAACTGCATCTGTATCATTTACACCAGCTGCCACGTTAGTAATCTTTTGATTATTTGCGTTTAAGCCTTCGTTAGAAATGTATGTTTTACCACCTACAGATACACCTTTATTGTCAAGTACAACTTGTTTGTTTGGATCGGAACCAACTGTTACAGAGTCAAGACCTTTAAGGTTCTTAGCAAGTTTAACGTTCAAGTTACCGTTTTCATTAACTACGCCAATGTTACCATTTGAAAGTTTAGAAGCATCAGCTTCGCCACCTTTAAGTTCCAATGTTTGACCGAGGTCTTTATGGATAGCTTCACCGGAGTCGCCTTTGAAGTTCAAGCCTTTCTTAGTCAAGTCTTGAGTGTTCTTATCAATTTTATTATCTACAACTTTCAATTGATCTTCTGTTGCAGCTTGACCGTTAGTGATCTTATTAGGATCCCAAGTTCTGTTAGTCAAATCGTTAACAGTACCAGAACCACCGTTGATAGTTACCTTACCGGAGTTGATTGTACCGTTTGTACCATTGATATTTACAGCATTAGCACCTTCGCCAGCTCTAATGATACCTGTTGTACCATCGAAATGAACTGATGTATTGCCGGAGCCCAATGTCACTGTGTCTTTCAAGTTTACAGTGTATGTTTTAGCTTTTGTAAGATCGTTGATTTCTTCTTCAACATGAATGTTCTTGCTACCTTTTACCTTAGTATCGGACGCAGCTTTTACTTCGTTCAATTGTTTAAGGTTAACAGCATCGCTATCTTCTGTACCAGCTTTAACATTTTTGATTTGTGTATTGTTTGCATTGAAGCCGTTGTTTGTAACAAATGTATTACCGCCAATTGTCAAACCATTATTGTTAATAGTTGTTTGACCCGTTGTTACGCTGTTCAAGCCTGTTAAATCTTTTGCAAGTTTAACATTCAACTTACCATTTTCGGATACTACACCGATGTTGTTGTCGGACAATTTAGATTTCTCAGTAATGCCACCTACAACATCTAATGTTTGACCAAGATCTTTATGAATTAATTCGCCAGAATCAGCTTGGAAGTTCAAGCCTTTCTTAGTCAAGTCAGTGCTGTTGTCAGTGATTTTCTTATCAACAATTTTCAATTGGTCTTCTGTTGCAGCTTGACCACTTGTGATGTTTGCAGGATCCCAAGTTGTGTTAGTCAAGTTGTTTACAGTACCGTTTGCACCGTTAACAAGAACTTTACCTGCATTGATATTGCCTGTCACGCCATTGATAGTTACTGCATTAGTGCCGTCGCCAGCTTTTACGATACCTTTTGTACCGTCAATGTTAACAGCTGTGTTACCGGAACCTAATGTTACAGTGTCTTTCAATGCAACTGTGTAAGTTTTAGCTTTTGTTACAGTATCTACAGTTTCATCAACATTGATGTTTTTGCTACCTTCTACTTTTGTATTAGATGCAGCTTTTACATCGTTCAATTGTTTAACGTTAACAGCATCATTATCTTCTACACCAGCAGTTACGTTTTTGATTTGCGTATTGTTAGCGTTGAAACCATTAGCTGTAACGAATTGTTTGTTGTTGATTGTCAAGCCATCGTTGTTGATAGTTGTTTGACCAGTTGTTACGCTGTTCAAGTTTGTTAAGTCTTTTGCAAGTTTAACATTCAACTTACCGTTTTCGGATACAACACCGATATTGCCATCAGACAATTTAGCTTTATCAGAAATGCCACCTACAACATCCAATGTTTGACCAAGGTCTTTATGAATTAATTCGCCAGAGTCAGCTTGGAAGTTCAAGCCTTTCTTAGTCAAGTCAGTGCTGTTGTCAGTGATTTTCTTATCAACAATTTTCAATTGGTCTTCTGTTGCAGCTTGACCGCTTGTGAAGTTTTTGCCATCCCAAGTAATGTTTGTCAAGTTGTTTACAGTACCAGCAGCACCGTTGACAGTCACTTTACCAGAGTTGATAGTGCCATTTGTACCATTGATAGTCACAGCATTAGCACCGTCACCAGCTTTTACGATACCTGTAGTACCGTTGATGTTGATTGCATTATTGCCAGAACCTAAAGTTACATTGTCTTTCAATGCTACTTTGTAAGTTTTAGCTTGTGTATTAGGGTCTACTGTGGAGTTAACATTGATATTTTCGCTACCTTCTACTGTAGTGTTGGATGCATTTTTAACTTCATTCAATTGATTCAAGTTAACTGCATCATTGCCATCAGTACCAGCTTTTACGTTTTTGATTTGTGTGTTGTTAGCATCAAAACCGTTAGCTGTAACGAATTTATTACCACCAATTGTTAAACCTTCGTTATTAATTGTTGTAGCACCAGTTGTTACACTTGTTAAGCCAGTCAACTCTTTAGCAAGTTTAACATTCAACTTACCGTTTTCAGATACCACGCCGATGTTATTGTCAGACAATTTAGCTTTATCGGAAGTACCACCTACAACATCTAATCTTTCGCCAAGATCTTTATGAATGCTTGTAGCGTCATCGCCTTTGAAGTTCAAGCCCTTCTTAGTCAAGTTACTACCATTGTCAGTAATTTTCTTATCAACAACTTTCAATTGATCTTCTGTTGCAGCTTGACCGCTTGTGATATGGTCAGCATCCCAAGTGATATTTGTTAAGTTGTTTACAGTACCTTTAGCACCGTTAACAAGAACTTTACCGGAATTGATATTGCCTGTTACACCGTCAATCGCTACGTTACCAGCATTAATTGTGCTGTTTGTACCGTTGATAGTTACAGCATTATTGCCTTCGCCAGCTTTCACAATACCTTTTGTGCCGTCGATATTAACAGCAGTATTGCCAGAACCCAATGTTACTGTGTCTTGTAAACCAACTGTATAAGTCTTAGCTTTAGTAAGTGGATCTTCAGAATCAGTTACATTGATGTTTTTACCTGCTTTTACAACAGTTTTAGCTGCCGCTGCGTTATTGGATACTTCTTTCAACTGTTTAAGGTTAACTGCATGGTTATCCTCTGTACCAGCTTTCACGTTTGTGATTTGAGTATCGTTAGCATTGAAGCCGTTGCTTGTAACAAATGTGTTACCACCGATTGTCAAACCATTGTTGTTAATAGTTGTAGCACCAGTTGTTACGCTGTTCAAGCCTGTCAAATCTTTAGCAAGTTTAACATTCAATACGCCGTTGTTATTAACTACGCCGATGTTATTTTCTGAAAGTTTAGATGCATCAGCTTGACCGCCAGAGATTTTCAATGTTTGACCAAGATCTTTATGAATTGCAGTACCTGCATCGCCTTGGAAATTCAAGCCTTTTTCTACGATTTCAGTTTTTGTAGTATCAATTTTATTGTCTACTACTTTTAATTGATCTTCTGTAGCAGCTTGACCATTAGTAATAGCATTAGGATTCCAAGTTCTGTTAGTCAATTCATTAACAGTACCTGTAGTACCATTAATAGTCACTTTACCGGAGTTGATAGTACCATTTGTGCCATTGATAGTCACAGCATTATCGCCAGTGCCGGCTTTCACGATACCTGTTGTACCGTTGATATTGATAGCTGTATTACCTGCGCCTAATGTTACTTCATCTTTCAAGCCTACAGTATATGTTTTAGCTTTAGTTACATTGTCGATGCTTTCATCAACTTTAATGTTTTTACCTTCAGCTACCTTTGTATTTGCTGCAGATGCACTGTTGGATACTTCTTTCAATTGCGCCAAGTTTACTGCATCGCTATCGATTGTACCACGAGCAACGTTAGTAATCTTGTTACCACCGTTATCCAAACCAGTTTTAGTAAGGGATACAGATGCATTGTTTGTAGCACCGTTGCTGATAGTTACACCGTTGGAAGTAACTTTTGTATCACCTACAGTTACGCTGTTCAAACCTTTAAGGTCTTTTGCCAAACGAACTTTCAAGTCGTTAGAGCCATCGGATACAACACCGATATTGTCTTCAGCAGTCAATTTGGATGCTTCTGTAATGCCACCTTTAACGTTTACTTGTTCGCCAAGTTTTTTATTGATTACATTACCGGAGTCAGCACCGAATTTCATGCCTTTATTGATCAATTCTTCTTTAGTCTTGAACAATTGGCTGCCGTTAATAGCATCTGTGGATGTAGCTGTTACAGCACCGTCTTTTACATTTGTAATAGTAGTGCCATTAGCGCCTTCCAATGTTACCTTAGTTTTATCAACAACACCGTTATTGATGTCGTATTTAACAGCACGATCTGTCAATTTATCTACAGAAGTCTTGGATGCAATGTTATTAATTGTAACTTGCTCTTTAACGCCTGCATGGTTTTTATCCTCTACAGTCAAGGATACTTCACCATTGTCGTTTACCTTGTAGGAACCGTCAGCGCTGGAGTTTCTTACAAGACGATAGTCAGTTGCACTGCTACCTTGTTGGGTAATTTGTTCGCTAACTTTTTTCAACTGATCTTCAGTCGCTGCACGACCGGATACGATAGATGTGGAGTCCCAGCTCTTATTATTCAAGTTAGTCACATAATTACCAGTTTCGCTTGCATGTTTCGTATTTTGAACAGTTTGAGCACCCATTACAACGCCACCAGCAGTCACTCTGCCTGCAGTACCATCAAGAACTACTTGATTGTTACCGCTACCTAATGTCACTTTGTTATTCAAACGAAGATCATATTTAGCACCTTCAGTGCTTGTAGCAGGAGTTGTTGTCAATTTGAGGTTATCATCGGAAACAGTAACTTTAGAATGTTTACCTGCTTCGATTTTTACATCATGTAATTGGCTACCATTTACAGCATCTGTAGAAGTAGAGGATACTTCACCAGCTTTCAAGTTAGTAATTGTTGTACCGCCTTGGCCTTCCAACGTAACCTTGTTTTTATTAACAGTAGTACCGTTAAGATCATATTTAACAGCACGTTCTGTCAATTTATCCAATTCAGTTTTGGATGCGATGTTATTGATTGTTACTGTATTTGCAGGGCTGTTAGGATGAGCTTCATCTTTAACTTTTAAATCAACCTTGTTGTTTTCTACAGAGTAAGAACCGTCTGCAGAGTTTGTATTGTTGATCAAACGGTAATCTGTTTTAGCTGCATTAGTAGTCTTGATTTCATCAGACACTTTTTTCAACTGATCTTCAGTTGCTGCACGACCAGATGTGATGGTAGGGTTTTGAACATTCCATTCTTTATTGTCCAAACCAGTTACATAGTTTTTATTATCGCTATGTGTACCTACGCGAACAGAACCTGCAGTTACGCTGTTCAAACCTGTTAGGTCTTTTGCCAACTTAACATTTAGATTGCCGTCTTTAGCTACAACACCGATGTTGTTGTCAGACAAAGCACCTGTAGCGCCACCTGTAATACCTAAAGTATCGCCAAGTTGTTTGTTGATTTTAACATTGTTATCGCCTTGGAAGCTTAAGCCTTTAGCAATCTTGTTAGTGTTATTTGTGATATTAGTAGTATTGATATCTTGTTGCTCTTTAGAAGCAAGGTTCGTCAACTTAACTTGTCTAGGGTTGGAACCATCAGCATCAGCAACAGTCAATGTCATGCTACCATCAGCAGCTACTTTATATTCGCCATTGCTACCTGCTGCAGGGTTTGCAATCAAACGGTAGTCAGTTTTGGAAAGACCATTAGAGATTTTAGAGATATCAACATCGAATGTTTGATTGTCATTACGTGTCAATGTCAATCTCTTACCGTCATTGGATACTGTACCAGATGTAACATACGTGTTTTTCAAACCTGTTACTTCAGCAGTCAAACCATTTGTACCGGTCATGTTAATCTTGCCATTACCGTTTGCTTCATACGTTGCAGAACCACGTTGCAAGTATTTATCGTATTTTGCAGCAATACGAGAAATATCACCGATATTAGCCGCATTTGTTAATGTATCACCGCCAGATTGTACATTGGTAATTTGATAACCACCAGCATTGATACCGGTTTTGCTCATAGATACGCTACCAGTTGTAACGGAGTTGAAGTTTGCATTATCAACTGTTGCAACTGTAACATTGTCTCCGGCGCCTTCTAATTTAATATTTTTACCAGCGTTAAAGTTCACTGTACGGTTTGGAGCTTTTACGTCTTTAACCTTTTGGCCATTAACTTGAAGTTCCCAACCGGAGTTTGCGGATTTAATAGCTTCATGAACAGTGTTTTTACCTGTATCACCAATATTAGTCATGGTGATAGAGCCGTTTTGGTCAACCTGAGCATTACCGCCTAAGATATTCTTAGTGCTGTTAGCTACATTACCTACTGCATTAGCAACGCCATATAATTGGCTACCGTTAATAGCATCTGTAGATTGTGCGCTTACACGACCAGCAGCAACGTTTGTAATTGTACGTTTTGTAGAAGTATTACCTACGCTAACTGTGGAATCAGCAGTACCACCTGCATAGTTGTATTGCAAACCATTAATAGTTTCACTAGCAGTGCTTACAGGAGCAGCTGTTACAGAATTAGCACCTAATGCAACGCCACGAACATTATTTACTATTGCTTTGCTACCGAGAGCTAAACCTTCGTTTTCTTGTACACTAGCTTCGCTACCGATTGCTACCGCATCAGTTACTTCTTTTTGAGCTTTAAGTTTAGTGATTAATTCAGGATTATCTTTGTAAACGCTACGATCACGTACACGTTCTAATGTACCAGCTTGAGCGCTTACGCCCAATGCGATGGAACGGGAACCAGTTGCTTGTGCATCATCACCGATAGCCACAACATTTTTCTTGTCCCCATCTTGAGTGCTCAAAGCACTCGCTTCACGACCCATAGCAATAGAGCCGTAACCTTCGGAATGAGCATTGTTACCGATAGCTGTGGAACGTTCACCTAATGCCCATGCCGCATTACCTGCAGCCACAGAAGATCCGCCCAATGCATATGTATCATTACCAAGAGCCACACCGGAACCGCCATGAGCACGTGCAGAGTTACCTACAGCAACGGAGTTATTTACTTTAACAGTCGGGTCATTTTGAATACCGGATTCAGCATTGTTACCGATGGCAACGCCGTCTTTTGCGTAAGTTGTAGCAGCATTACCGATTGCCACTGCATTATCGCGGTAATGAGCAGCCGTATTACCGATAGCTACGCCTTGAATGCCTTTAGATGTAGCACGGTTACCGATGGCTACGCCTCTTACATAACCTTCACCTTTATAATTTGAACCTGATGCTACATACGCACTAGTACCCATAGCTACGCTATCTTCGGTATCTGATTTAGCACCTTGACCGATAGCAATAGAACGAACTGCATTAGCTTGAGTATTAGTAGTTCCGTCATATGCTGTATACGGTGTACCTTTATCATCCTTCATTGGGGTTGGATTTGCAGAACCGATAGCAATAGATTGATCACCTGTTGCTAATGCGGAATGACCCATAGCCAAGCTGGCTTTACCTTGTGCAGATGCTGCTGTACCAATAGCCGCCGCATATTGTTCGCCTGCATAGGCTTGACGCATCATAGCCAAGGAGTTAAAACCCTTTGCCTTTGAAGCCGAACCGACAGCAATAGCACCGATTTGTTCAGATTGAGCATAATGGCCTAAACCGATACCCAACGCACGAGATTGGGAATAGTCACCGATAGAAATACCGGATACGGAGCCATCATTAGCACGTGCATTCGCATTGTTACCGATTTGGATGCCGAACACCTTATTATTGGTATATAAATATCCTCCTCCTGGATTCCCTGGTGTTTTGTAATCATACATCTGAATATAAGGAGAATTTTGACCAGGATATAAATACGTAAACCCGCCATCATTATGTCCTTCACCAGGAGCCAAAGAAAGGCCTCTGTTAGGCGCTGCATCAACACCCGAAATCAACCCACTACCACAGGTTAAAACCATAGCCGCCAAGCCAACTTTTACCGAAGCTTTAGCGGAGTTACTAACAAAGCTTTTGGAGCCACGAGTATGGCTTTTTGCGATTTCAGATACAACGACATATGCGCCTCGTACCTGACTCCAAATTACCCTATAAATACGATTCATTTAGTAGTACCTACCTTTCACACAGTTTTATAAGGGATTCTAAAACCAACACTAAAACACTAAAAATAATAAAATTTTCATCAAAAATTTAATTACTATACATATAAAATATCAGATTAGTTTATGAATGTAAATATATTTTTTTCACATTTCGCTCATTTATTTTCAGAACTTTAAACTTCTTTTAAAAATTGATTTTCTTACTCATTTAAATATATTTTCAATCATAAAAACCCTTGCTACAATGGGCCAAACAACACTTATAATCTAAAACTAATGATTTTATAGTAAATTAATCATATTCATAATTTTCGATTAAAATTATATGTTCTGTATTATACACTATTATGAAAAGTTTGTGAAGTCAAATACAAAAAAAGAACGAAAGTCTTTTCACAGTAGACTTTCGTTCTTTCATTTTATATACCATATAGGGTTAAAATCATCTAATCTTCATGGGTATTTTCTGGTACATCAACAAGTTTTTATCACATGAATATAAAATGAAATCTATATGATTTACATGCCTAAACGACTTATAATAAGAGCTAATTGTCGTTTAGTTTCTTCGTTATCTTTCTGTAGACGAAGGTTGTCTTCTTTCAATGCCGCATAGTCTGCAGTTAATTTTTCATCCTGCGCTTTCATGCGTGCATTTTCAGCTTTCAAAGCAGTCATTTCATCCTGCATTACGTACATAGAGCTGATAGGGCCGCCCTTGTAGCGCTTAGGAATAGCCTTCTTCTCATCAGAAGAACCAAATTTTCGAGTTACACCGGCATTCACCATATTATGACGGCTACCAACAGATACACCTGCATGGAACATAGTATCTTCCGATGTGTAATGCGCAACACCTAAAGCCGCTGCGGTTTCACCTCTGTAATTGCCAATACCAGCCATCACTTGAGTTGGTTCTAACGGATCGTATTGAATCGGTTTCAACGCAGACATAGCCGCCGCATGAGCACCTACAC
>ERZ506999.861-NODE-861-length-11669-cov-6.868779_pt1 | contig 11669 bp, 10 predicted proteins | sample MGYA00512881_ERZ506999 | MGnify/ENA metagenome assembly ERZ506999
CTTAATATAAGTTATTGATTTACAGACGATTAAATATTAATTTAACGCAGTATTGGAGAATAATAAATAGAAATAAAACAGTTATACTTATAGCCAAAACTATAATTACTCAAAGCATTCAGCCTTAAACCTTTTATAATTTTCAGTTGAGCCAAATAAACTTTCAATTTCTTCTTGCTTATCAATATTCAATTCATCTAAAGCTTCTTGTGGATACTCATCAGGAACAACAATTTTTTCGAAGTCTTTTATAGCTTGAAGATTCTTGCTCTTATGCTCCTTAAAGTAATTGATAATATCTTCTATGATTACACTGTCATAACTATTATAATCAAAATTGTCATCATCATCAAACACAGGATAACAAACCACAGACAATGATGCCATGCGGTTCAGACCCTTATGCGGAATCAGTATTTCAGAAGCATCACATTTGTTTTTCTCTACATATTCAGCAAAGTTCTTTTTCATTATATTCTTTAAGTCCTCCTCTGGTAAATATGTAAAATCATTCACCTTTGAATGATAGAGCAATGAATTACAAATTGATGATGATACCAGTATGTTGCCATATCCAGTGCTAACATTAAGCCTATTTAGAAGATGACTCTTTACCTTCTCATCGCTATCTTTTAATAGAGGAATCAAACCATCCTCCACTATCTGTGACATTAAAGAGTGATTTGTTTTTTTAGATAAAGCATAAAAAATATCTATATATCCTTTTTTATCTTCCAAACGAAACTTACTAAGATTCTGCATTTGCATTAAATGCAGCAAAGAAAGCTGTTCATCCGAAGTCATTGCATTAACCTTTTCTTCAACAACAGCAAGATTATTTCTATTCAGTAAATCAACGAACTCAGATTGACTGATATGATTCAATGCTTTTCCAAAAGAGAAATACTTAACGTAGTTTTCTACCATGGCTACAGACCTTGAAGATACAGGACGAGAGTTATCATAAGGAAAAATGATTTCCAGTATTTTTGTTTCAATTTTATCTTTTAGACCATCCTCCTGGAACTTCTTTTTCAGTACATACATTGGTACTTTATATCTAGGATTTTTCCTGGTATCGAAGAAATCGGATGGGTTATTCTGCAATTTATCATAGTCGGACTGATTGTGGTATTTCAATAACTCTATCCAAAAATAGTCCTCAAAAAGAATTTCAAGTTGTCGTCCGATACTATTCTTTTTAGCAAACTCCCAATCGAGCACCAATTCTCTAGCAAATCTCTTAGCCTGTCTTACATTCCCCAATACTTGATTGATGATAGATGGCTTATTCCCATAAAGCACTTCAAAGAAATTATGAACAAAAACATCTTGTGTCATCTTTTCAATATCCTTACGACATTCTTCATAATAAGGGGCAACCGCATAAATTTCTGGCAGATAAAACTCAGCCATAAAGATTTTCTGCAAATAATCTTGTTCTATATTCTTTTCCTTCAGTCTTTCTAGAAGATAATCTCTATCGCAGCCTACCACATATTTCAAATATGGGAAGTTGGCCGTATTTCTGAGAAGCCCAATCACTGCAAGTATTTCATCGGCATCCATTCTATCCAAATCATCTATCAGAATGTAGATAGGTACTTTGATTTCTGAAAGAGATTCTATGATATGGTCCTTCAATTCAGACATACTGTCTTCCTGGGAAGAGAACAGATTAATGATATACTCTACTATCTTAGGAGCCTCTACCGAATCTAACAAATCTGAATATTTCAGTATCGGTTTTGCTAAAGATGAGTCATACTGCTTTAAAACTCCAGTCAGGAGATTGAAGAAATCGATGTTGATCTGTTGGATACTCTGGCATTTCCATGGATTAAACCATATAACCTCTTGATGTTTTTCCCTCAATTTCGTCTCTATATATCGTAAGAACACCGTCTTTCCTGATCCCCAGTTTCCATAAAAAACGACAGAATAGGAATCTGTATCATTCTCTATTGCCTGAAACTTTAACATAAATTCATCGGCATATTGAGCACGAGCTGCATCTATCTGGTGATGTGATATGGTATCTATAGTAAATGGCTCAGCGTCGATAGGTTTACGCTTATCATATTGATTACTCAACCATCTCACTGCATCAGCAACAATTAATGCAAATACCAATATGGCTCCATAATGAAACAGGGATATAGGAAACATACCTACAGTGGGCGTTTGCCAATCATAGGGAATCAGCCATAAGACCTCTATTCCAAATATTTCGAGACATAACTTATTCCATGAAAAGTGATGGTCTTCATATTTTCTGCTAGCAAAATACAGTAATACTCCAGTAATGAGTACTGCTGTAAAAATCGATAGAAGCTCACTACTAGAATATGCGGTATATAACATTGAGAATATCCCAGAGAATCTATCACTAAGACTCTTCGATATCTCGCCATGAGCAACCCCATAGAATACAAGCCCCCAGAGGTATATACAGCCCTTTACTATTATACTATCTTTCATTGTTTCGTAATTAAATCACGTTTAACAAGAAACCCTAAACTCTGGGCAAAGCTTGCGCTACGCCCAGAGCTATCAGGATGCGTTGTGGGTGATGTATTTATTCAGAGAGTGTTGCCAGTGTTTTCATCAACCTACCAAGCTCCGAGAAAGTATAATCCCTACCTTCCTTTTGTACTTCATCCATAGAACGAGAGGCATTTGCAATAGCTTTTTCAAGGCTTCCCCCGTTGCGTTCAAAGTAGGAGTGTAAGCCTTTGGATTTGCTGAAGAAGGAGATGCTTTTCCTGTATTCCACACATTGGTTCAAATCCTTGAGCAATGGTTCTTGCGTATCGTATGGACGGGATGTGTATCGAAAATAGTAGAGAAAGAACAGTTCCGTACAGCGGTGGGTCTCAAAGAACTCAACCTTACAGTATATGCCTTTCTTGGGTTTATTGATGGGCTTGGCATATTTTGTCTTTAATCTTTGATATTGAGAACGCTCTGGTTCTACATCTTTCGTGTCCATATCAATTATGCAGAATATGTGGTTGTATCCCATCGCCACCCCTTCTGATATTTTCAAATCAAGTTCCTTGATACTTGTATGCTTGGGATAGTCGGGCTTGATAGTCAAGCGTTTGAACACATCGCATAAGGATTTGAAATAGAAAAATTCCGTAGGTCCTTCACCCAAGATAAGTGCTGTTTGTCGTAACTTGCCCATATCAATCCTCCAGATTTATAAAGATACTACCTAATTCGGGCTTTGCCCCCAAACGTCCGATGCGATAAGAATTATAAAGAGACAGATTCTTGTGCAACCCGAAAGAATCGCCACGAGAATACTCGGAAGATGCGGTCTCTTTATTTTTCTCCACAAACCACACAACGCCTCTATTTTCATTGATAAGGTCTTGAGAAAGCAGGGTCGTTTCTTGACTGGTGATAATCAATTGCGATTTTTCGGAGTTAAAGATAAAGACATTGAGATAGTAATATAACAGGTCATTATGTAAATCCTCACCTAATTCATCAAGAAAATACACATGAGAAGCTGTTATCATATCATATAATGCCTCCAAAATACGTATATATTTTTGAGTACCCTTTGACTGCCATCTGAGCGGAATGTCAAAATCTCCATTTGTAGAGTGATTGACAAATGCCACGGAATCGGAGGTGGGTTTAAGCAGAGCTACTTTCATTTCTTCCGGAATATTTTCCATGAGGATACGTTGACGGAACTCATTAGACACAAAACGATCTTCTACGATAGGCTTATATTCCAAGATGTTCAAATCTGCCTTTTGAAGCATGATGTTGTAGAACTTACGCTTTTTAGGATTTGCATAAGCATCCTTCAGAATTTCCACAATCCCCTTTTCGCCGTCACCGTCAACATCGTGATAGTTCTCCATAATCCAGCCACAAAGAATATTGAATGGATCAATATCTTCTTTCAAGGCAGCTTTCCTACAAACAGACAAAACGCTATGATTATTCAAGGTGTTCTCACGAATGCTCTCTTGCGTTTTTACTAGCAGTCTGAGACTTGGACCAAACTTGATTTCAGCCTGAACGTTATCTCCTACAAATGTGCGTTCATAAAACAACGACTTTGATTTGTTAGGATAATAATAAAGTGCTTCGCTCAATATGTACTTGTCATTGAATGCTACATCATAGTCGTATCGGACACCATTGGCATAAAACGAAACGTGCATTTCGGTTGGATCATCCTTGGAGAGTATGAATGGAATGCTTCCGTTTATTCTTTGAGTAGCATCTGATTTGGGTAGAACCAACAAACGAAATACTTCATTCAAAGCAATCAGCATATTTGATTTTCCGGAAGCATTTGAGCCATACAGAATTCCTAACTTGTACAAGAAAGTTCCTTCGGCTATCTCTGTAACAAGTTCCGAAGAAGACTCCTTTGCCAAGAAATTCAACTCCTGTTTATCTCGAATAGAAAGATAATTTTTTACCCAGAAATCTCTTATCATAATATCTATATATATTTATATAATTATTGTAATTTGATTGCAAAAATACAAATTGTTTTTTTCATTTGCAAGAATCAACCTATAATTTTCGTAAACATACTACATTTTAACCATAATTTAACATATATAGTTCTCTGCGGCACCTCCTAATCCCGTTGGAAGATATCATGATGTTGGGATAAAAGCGTAGCAATACTGAGTCCTACGTAACCGGTTCCGGCTACGGCAATTTTTAATTGATTAAAATCACGCATTGTTTTAAGTTCTTGAATAATAAGCATCCTGAGCCTCTTTCGGGACTTACTTTCCGAATGAGAACTGCAGGATGCGATGTGGGTGATTATGTAGCGCCCACACTACTAAGCTACTTCTCGTTATATATATTTTTTCGTTATTTCCAACAATATAATTGGTTCGTATCGGAAATTAAGGACATAGAGTCCCTGCCAGATAAGAATCGCTTTGAGGGGATTCTTACCTGGATATTGATTGAGTAAAACTTGTTTTGAATTTGATATTATAAGAGTTTTTTCTACCTCTCCGTCTCTCCTGCAAAGAGATTTGTTCTAAAATCATCCTTCAATAGTCTTTACGACCCCTTCGGTTCCCCTTGTAGGGGACAGAAACCTTCTTTACCATTAAAGAAGGCTCCACCTCTCACCCCTCCCTCTCTCCTCAGGAGCGAGGGAGAAAACCGCCCTACCCGGTGCTCGAACCGCTACGCTATAAGGTTGGCGGACCATCAAAGGTCTCGCCAGGTTATGCGGGATGGGACCGCCAGGGGTGGAATGGCGCTTTGCGAGTGTTTGTCGCCTGAAGGAAAATTTTATTCTGGTTGTTCTTGCAGATATTTCTCTATCCAAGGCTTTAACTCTGGAATATCACATTCTATTGTATCCCAAAGACTTTCCGGATCTACAGTATAATAGCTATGAATAATACTTTAACTCTTTCTCTCATAAATCAAGAACTTGTCGTTATTTACTGAGTCTAACGCAAAGGGTAAGAGGCGACTGGCTTCTACCATATCTACCTTACGATGAAGTAAATCTTCTAAATTGAGCATCATGGCAGCAATCTTCATCAATGATACTCTGGAGTTCTGACGATCATACTCTACAAGAATATCGACATCACTATCCATACTCTCTTTGCCTCTTGAGCATGAACCAAAGAGCCAAGCCTTCTTGATGGGTTGGCTTCCAAAGAATTGCTGAATCTTTGGAATCATATTTTCAACATTCTTACTAATCATAATCGAGTACCTTTATACATGGTGCAAATATAAGGGAAATATCTGAAATAACCAAGGGATTTCTGGTTTTTAACATCGAAGTCCCACAGATTTCACGGATTTACACGGATTTCTTTGCGGCCTGTGCTGCCGAGGAATTTGAAAGGGTCACGCAGATTTCGCAGATGACGCTGATTTTTTTGACCTATTCGGTCAGATTCACACAGATTTTTCCTTCTACTATATCTTATCCGCAGATGAAACCTATTCGGTCTGATTACGCAGATTTATTTTCATAGAGCATACTTCATCTCCACCAAGGCATCCAAACCATCCTCATCAGCTGGTACTGGCTTACCACCTTTAGACACCATTGTCTCGACATACGCCAAAGCTTCTTTGAACTCGGTGGTTTCCGTGAATTTTTGAGTGGCTTGCTTGGCGAAATCGGCAGCGGACTTCATTGACGTTTCGTCTAAGTTATCGATAAATGATTGCATCTTATTGTATATGAATAATATTAAGCTATACTTTTAACAGAAGGTTCACCATAGCGTTTTTTATACTCTTCATAGAGTACATCTACGTTCTTTCCTGTAAGAATTTCTTCTTTATTCTTTATTCCTAACATAACTTGAATGTATTTATAGACATTGCAAAGATAATATAAATGACGCAGATTTTTTAGGACTGCGTTACTAGCAAAGGGCTACTTCAAGACGAAAGGAGATGGCGTAATCTGTAGATTATGCTTGGCCAAACTCCTATACTGCGGGGAAGTCTTTGATATGCATACCTTACCGGAGGGAATCCAATAATGCAAATGATCTCGCCTGATTTCAGCAAGTTGACTTCCCTTATCCTTGAGCCAACCCTCAAGCCATTCTACTTTCTTCAACATCTCCTTGACATTGCTCGTATTCGCAGGATGAACTTCCACAAACCAGGCTTTCTGATCATATCCTATTGCATAATCCCACCTTGAAGCATTCGGATAAAGCCCCTTCGTACAATCGTCAATATCCACACTTCCCAAAAGATTCTGCTGCTTGCTTACTGATACCTTCAAAGAATTACCCTTTAATGCCTGCAAACCTTTACAATAACCATCCTTCAATTCTACAGTATTATCCACCGCAGACTTAAAGACGTTCGTGTCTGATTTTACATCATTCTTCTTCATCTTCTCACATTTCCGGTTCCTGATAATACTTTCCTACTACTTCCGAAGCCTTGCCTGAGAAGGCAGACAAGCCTCCCCATTCCGCAATCAACGGATTATCATTTTCAACATCCAGAGATGAAATGTCGGTAGAGGTTACTCCACCACCATCTGATGAGAAAAAATATGTCTTCAACTCCTTTTCCTGCAAACCATTCATTACCTGAATGGCTGTAGATTTCTTATCTATGTCGAATAATTCACTAAGAGCCCTTTTAAAATGTTCCGCAGGCAAATTCTTGAGAGACTCAAATACCCAGGCAAACTCCAACAACGTAGGAGAATGAGTGGATACTATTACCTTATATCCCGCCTGCATCAATTCTATGATTTCCCAAATAACGGTCTGGATGGCACGGGGATGCAATCCCATTTCCGGCTCCTCGATGATTACCCACTTGTAATCTTTCTTATTGATTACTGATGTTGGAGGTCCTGAGAGACAATACATTGCCAGCAGAAGAGGCATGAACTCCTTCTGACCTGCACTCCATGTCATAAATGGAAGACTGACATTGTTAATATTCAGCTTCATCTTTCTTTGACCTGAACTTTGGTCAATAACAACTTTTGCGCCATGAAAAACGGATTCGTCTATAGAATCCTTTACCACACCCTTCAGACGATTACGCATCGGGAATATCACATCAGGATTACCTAAACCACTCTGTATGAACACACGCAGTGTTTCACTGAAGTTTTTCAAGACATACGGAGCAGCTCCATCAAACTCCATAAAATTCTTCGGGCGACCATCTGATATTCCTAAAATTCGTTGAGCAGGAACATAAAAGACGGATTCCTTGGTATTCTGCCTGTTCTTCGATGGCTTCAATAAATCCGTGATTGCAAATTTCTTATCTGAAACTTCTATTTTTGTATCTCCACTGAACAACGTATGCAATCCCTCTCCAAAATAATAATCCAAGAGAGGTTCCACATCTGTCTTTGACAAAATATAATTATACTTTCGTAAAGTCTCGATAATGCTATTCTTATCCATGACTAACTTGAACAGCTCCAAAAACAAGCTTTTTCCACTTGCTTGAGGACCTATCAAGATATTCAAGTCACCTAGACTTACATCTACGGACTTGATGGGACCGAAATTCTCTACCTTCAATTTTGTCATTGCCATTCTGTTATTTTATTCAATTATTCGGCAAAAATACATATTATTTTTGATAAATCAAAAATTTTAAGAGACTTTTACGTTCTGCACTAACTCTTGTCCCACAGATTCCACAGATTCACACAGATTTCTTTGCGGCCTGGTCGGCCTGGAATTTGAAAGGGCCACGCAGATTTCGCAGATGACGCAGATTTTTTGACCTATTCGATCAGATTTACGCAGATTCTTCGACTCCACAGTTCACCTCTTGCGAAGAGAGGGGGGCCTTATCCCACTCCCAAGCCCTCGCCCTTATCATAAGGGCAAGGGATGTAGCTGGCGACGCTATAGCTCTGCCAGAGTTTTGCTCAGCCAGCGGAGCCTGTGCTCTAAAGGGCTGGCTGGGATGCTTAATCAGTATTTTCCTATCTCGTCCTGAGCCTTCTTCAAGGCGCGGATTCTTAACTCCTTCTCTACTCGCTTCTTCACTTCCTTCTCTATCTTGTCCTCAATAAGCTGGTTGAGAGGACGGGAGAATGGATGCCAACCGTAATCTTCGTTCTCCTTCGTGTGACAGAACAACACCGTGTCAACTTCCAACAATGCCTCCAGGCGATCCTCCTCGCTAGGATAATGGGTGAAAATCCAATTGGTGAAACGGACAAACTCGGAGAGCAACATATGCTCGCCCTTGTTCAAATGAGTGAAGAAAGTGCGGTTCAGGTGAAACTTTTTCTTGATGTCACTCTTCTTCAACACCCAGGCACGCATGCCTTCGGTCAACTCATGATAAGTCGCCTTCTCTGAATAAATGTGCTTGGCAGACTTCACTAACTGGTTTGAAAACTTGTCGAAACGCTGCTCGGCAGTCTTCGACGAAATCTCAGCCGCGAGCTTCAACTTCTCCTCGGCAGAAAGTAGGAATTTCTTTTTTCCATCGTTCCTTTTTAAACAAAATTAATACTTAAATTATTTATTTTTACCACAATGTGGTAATTTCCGATTTTCTATATCGCCCTTTTGTCGTAACTTTGCCAACAGTTACCGATTGGTGAACAGCGGGGTGAACACTTGCCCCAAGCATTCACCTTTTCGGCTCCAGGGTGAACCCTAGTAAAAAGAACTTTGTATATACAGCGCATGCTAGAAATATAAAGAGTCTATATTACAATGGGTTACGGGGTGTTTTTAACACATTATTAACGCTAAAGGTTGGCATCGGGGTTCACCCTTCACCGACTTCATCGCCAAGTGTTCACCCACACTCTTAGTTAGTGAACGTTGCAATCAACAGATTAATATATTAACAACAGACAATTTTAATCAAATGGAAAAAGAACCAAACACCAACAGCATGGAAGAGACAGCTACGATGCCATCGTACTTCCCTTGTATCAAATCTTCGGAGAGCCATCCACTCGCCGACTGGTTGTATCTCAAGAGCGTGATTACCTCTAGCCCTGAGCTTAGAATGATGACCGAGACTTACCGCAAGCGCCTTGCCATCAGCAAGCAGTTTGCCGACCAGTACAAGCCTGAGATGCCTGCCATCACGGTTTCGGCGCTCATGGACGGCTACGGCAGACAACTTGCCAACTTCCTCAAACCGACCTACATGTTACAGCTCGACTTCGACCATGTGAAGAAGGAAGATATGGAGCATCTTATCCAACTGGTGAGAGGCGACAGTCATACGATGGTAGAGTATATCACCGTGAGCGGCAGGGGATTCAGAGTGTTCTGCGCCTACCGTCCTGTGGATGACGACGACATCAGCGTGCTGGAACTCTTTGATGCCGTGCTGCAGAAGGCGATGGCTTACTACACCCAGCTCCTGGGTATGGCTCCCGACAAGCAGTGTGTCGATATCACCCGATGCGCCGGTCTTGCCTACGACCCGGATGCCTATTTCCGTTGGGATGCCGAGCCTTTTGCCTTGGGACCGAAGGACCTGAAGCCCCTCTATATGAAGAAGGCGTTGCAGGCGAAGTATTCTGCCAGGCGAAATACCAAGGGCGGCAAGCGAACCATCAAGGCGAAAGAGGAGGCGAAGTCAAGCGACAAGGGTGCACCTACCATCGAGGAGGCGGCTTCCCACATCAAGGAACTGCTCGACTTGTGGGGCTACCGATTCGAGCCTGAGCATCACAACGAGTACGTGTGGCACTTTGCCGACATCTGCATCTACTATGGCATCCCGCTGGAAGAAGCCCTGTCCTACGCCGACCGTGAGTTTGGCACCAGCTACCAGGATACGGCTTCCGTCGTCAAGTCTCGCTACAAGCATCTGCACAAGTTTGGCATCTGGCACTTCTATCGCCAGGGCGAGGGCCGCAGCGGCAAGCCATCAGTAAGACGCATCAAGCAGTGGCTACTCACCCACTATCTGTTCCGCCAAAACGTGCTGACGGGATTTTACGAGGTGGAGAGCCGCATCATTTTAGACGGCAAGTATCCAGACTGGGTCCGCATCGACGACAACATCGAGAACTCCATCTGGAGCGAGATGGACGAGTCGGGACAGCATCTCTCGGAGAAGACCTTGCACAACATCATCAACAGCGACTTCAGCGAGCCGTTCGACCCCTTGGACGATTACCTGCGCAGTCTGCCGAAATGGAAGAAGGGAGAGGATCCCGACTACATCGACCAGCTCGCCGACCGCATCGAGGTAGAGAACCTGCCCGACAACGAGCATACGCAGAGCCTCTTCCGCTATTTCTTCAAGAAGTGGCTGGTGGCGATGGTGGTGGCGTGGGTAACGCTGAAGGTGGTGAACCAGATGATACTCATCTTCGTGGGCAAGGGCGGCATCTTCAAGACCACGTTCTTCCACATGCTGTTGCCCCCACAGTTGCGCCAGTACTTCCTCAACGACTCGACGGGAGCCTATACCGACAAGGACTTCATGGAGGCTTTCAGCAGCAAGGCTCTGCTCTGTCTCGACGAGTTTGAGATGGTATTCGGCAAGAACCTGAGCGCCTTCAAGAGCAACATGACCAAGGTGACATTCTCCATCCGCCGACCTTACGACAAGTACCGTTCGGAGATGCCCCACCGCGGATCGCTCTGCGGCACCACCAACAGCCAGCAGTTCATCACCGACGAGGAGAACCGCCGCTACTGTCCTTGGCTGGTAAAGAGCATCGAGAGTCCGATAGAGCACCCGATAGACTACGACCACGTGTTTGCCGAGGCAGTGGCAGTGGGTCAGGAGGTGATGAGCCATCCTAAGGGCGAGCCCCTGGAGTGGACATACTGGTTGACGAGGGACGACATCGAGCTGATGCGCAGCCACAACCGCCTCTTCATGGTAGCCAACTATGCCGAGGAGCAGATACTGAAGTATTACAAGGTGCCATTGCCTGAAACGCCACTGGAGTACATCAAGTTCCGCTACAGTGCCGAGATACTGGAGAAGATAGGTGTGAACCCTGCCCTTCGCCAGAACCTGAACAACCAGAACATCGGTAACGTGATGAAGCGTCTTGGATTCAAGAAGATTCACAAGAAGAACGGCAACGGCTGGGCTGTGATCGAGAAGGAAGGTAGCGAAATCAACCGCGATGCCTTCATCGATCCTAACGATACCGTGGAGGATTAAGTATCTTGGTTACGATAGCTAAGTAT
>ERZ506999.864-NODE-864-length-11631-cov-4.267450_pt1 | contig 11631 bp, 8 predicted proteins | sample MGYA00512881_ERZ506999 | MGnify/ENA metagenome assembly ERZ506999
ACTTTTCTTCCTGTTGTCTCAACTAAATTGCTGCCATCCACAAAATATTTTTTTCCTTCTTTATCTACATAAAGTCCGTTCTCATCTTCGCTGTACTCATTGCCGTCTGATGCAGTGATCTTGTTGTATTTTACTTCACTTGCTGTAGCAGTATAATATTTTGTTACAGAATCAGTTGTCTCACTCTGGATGTAGCTTTTATTCCCACTTGCATCTGTATAAGAATAAATGACGCTTCCATCATCGTTTGTCTTTTCAGTCTTATAAATATTGCCATTGCTGTCCATGACAGACTGTGCGCGATCCGTTGCGGACATCTGCACCAGCTTCACCATCTGATCCTGCTCTGCCTCACTTAATCCGCTCTTTGCAAATGCATCTTTCATTGCCGCATACGCAGATGCATAACCATAGCCTGCGCTTATGTTGCTGTTCTTGGCATCAGCTGTCTTATATGCGGTCTGGGCATCCTGATAGGCTTTGATCGCTTCATTTACTTTTGCTGTGATACCTGACTGCGTTCCATCACCATAATACTGCATGTAGGTTTTATAGGTTGCGTCTGTTGCATCTGATTTTACATTCAATCCCAGTTTCGTCAACGCATTCGCCCCATCCACATTGCCACCGGTCAATGTAAAGTCATTGTCCTTACCGGTATCTTTGGAGCTCACGAAGATACGTTTGTTGATATCATCATAGCTTGCATTCACGCCGGCTTCTTTCAAAGAATTGATAAAGTTGTTGACCGTAGTGCCCTGGCTGACTTCGATATTCTTCTTTGTTCCATCACCTTTTGTCAAGGTGATCGTACCGTTTCCGCCTGTGTAGCCCAACTCAGCGAGTGTGGTTCCGGTTGTGGTACTGTCATCTAATTTACCACCGGTCAGGTATCCTGCCTGTGCTACCTTAAGGATGTTGAGCTTCTGTGTACCATTTGGTGCAGAGCTGCTGGCTGTAACCGTCGCTTTTGTGGAATCAGATACTTTGGTTGATTTCAAATTGTAGTTTTTAGAGAAACGCAGACTGTCCAAGCTTGTATAGAAGCTGTAAACTTTTGTGTTTAAAGTCTTCCATGCGTCCTGTTTCCAGGAGAGCTTGGTCTGTGCTTTTTTGTATTTATTGGTCTTGTAACTGTAAGAAGATACTAATGCGGAAATGATTGCTTCGGTATCTAATCCTGAGTTCAAACCTGTGATTCTGATTGGCATAATCCTGCTCCTTTCAGTTTTGTAACTTATTTATATCATTTTCTGTTTGCATCTGTCACTTGTCTATTGCTGCTCCTGTCTTTTGGACAGTGATCTACAGTTTCTTATCCACTAATAATCCGGCCATCTCCCAGACTTTTGCGATCATGTCCAGGGTTTTCTCCGGCGGATATTCTTTCAGGACTTTCTTCGTGTCTTTGTCAACGATCTTGATGGTAACACGGTTGGTTGCATCATGGATTCCGAAGACTGCCTCGGAATTGTGCGCCTTTTTATTGATCTCGTCAACTGCTTTCCTGATCTGGGAATTCTCGGAGATCGTCTGCTGTGCCTGACTGTCGTCCCGGTTTCCGTCTTTGCCGTTTTTGTCAGTCTCTTTCGTGTCGATCTGAATGGTTTTCTTCATGAGATCGTCAGAAGCTGCTGCGTTGGATGCAGTTTCCACTTTTGCCTGACTCTCTGCTTTTACATCTGATGCGGATGAACTTCCCGCGTAGGACATCCCTGCCCCTTTCATAGCCTCTATTGCCATTGTTCTACACCTCCGTGTGCATAAGCTTGTGTTCTTCCATGGTTGCGGTCCGGATCTCTACAAATGCCGGAACGCTTATTTTTCTAAATCATATATCGGTAGTTTTCCTGTAAAATTAATAGCTGTCATGCAATTTCCTGCTTTGTGCCGCTGTTGTTATCTGATCAGGGTTTCATTTTAACAAAATATAGGATATAATTCAATCGCACCGGGAATTGAGCCCGCAATGCGTTTATGATTTTTACTATATTATAAGAAGAAAGGACATTGTTTATTATGTTATATATCATGAGACACGGAAAAACTGACTGGAATGCAGACCGCCGCCTGCAGGGAAGCGAAGATATTCCTTTGAATGAAGAAGGCCGCCAGATGGCGAGAGACGCGCGGAAAAAGTATGGGGAGCTGCGATTTGATATCTGCTATTGTTCTCCCTTACAGCGTGCGCAGGAGACTGCTGAAATTTTTCTGGAAGGGAGCGGCACGCCGATCCTGACGGACGACCGTCTCCGCGAGATGGGATTTGGCATGTATGAAGGGACAGAACATGTCACACAGAAACCGGAATGTCCGGTATATACGTTGTTCCATGATCCTGTCCATTATCATGCTGTAGATGGTGCGGAAAGTCTTGAGCATTTGTATGCCCGCAGCGGCTCTTTTATCCACGATGTTTTAACGCCGGAATTTGTTTCCGGAAAAAACGTACTGATCGTTGCCCATGGAGCCTTAGACTGCAGCCTGATCTGCCAGTATGAAGAGATTCCTCTTGAACATTTCTGGGATCAGCTGCTCGGGAACTGCGAGCTTAGAAGATTAGTTTCATCAGCCAATGTGTGAAAACAGATACTGCAGAACGTCATCTGTAAATTTTATCGCATGCACACCAATGAATGTGGAGCCGTCTTCCTGCTTTTCTTCGCGGGAAACCTCCGCATACATGATCAGTGTTTCTGCCACAATGATCACCTGTTTTCCGAGAAGGTCTTCATGCCCCTCCGGCACACAGATTCCCATGCCTAACGGACTGATGTCTTTCACGTCCACGTAAATTTTTTCCTGTGTATCGCAGATTACGACAACACCATTTGTCTTGTATTCTACCCTCGATATTTCTCTTCTTTCTTCCATGAGTACCCCCTGTTTTTATCATTTCTGTCCTGACTGCCCTGTACAGGCAGAATTGTCTGTATCAGATCGTCTGCATTATTCGAAGATCTCCTGTACATCATCCAGATTTCCGTCTCCGGTGAGAAGCAAGGTCACTCCGCTCTCCGCCTGGCTGATATCCGTGGTTGCCTCAACGCAGAGTTCACCGTTCTGATTATAAAGCGCCCACTGAAAATCTGTGATCTCCACCGGCCACTCTACCGGCATGGAAACAGACTGTCCATCTGCGATTGCACTGATATTGTATTGTTCGCCGCTGATCGGATCGATCACAGAAAACATCCCAATGTCGATGCCGCACTCGTTTGTGGCTGTGATGATGATGCTTTTACGTTCTGCATATTCAGAAGATTCTGTGCTTTCCACGGCTTCTACTGCCGCTTGGGCTGTCCCGGCTGCTTCCGTTGACTCTTCCGATCCGCCGACGGTTTCCGCAGGTTCTTCTGTCGTTTGCCGGCTGTCTCCGGATGTCTGCTCCGTGGCGACTGGCGCTTGATCCTGATGATCTGTTTCTCCGCAGGAAGTCAGGAGCATTATGCCAAGAAGCATGCAAATTATGAGTGTTTTCTTTTTTTTCATAGATTTTGTTTCCTTGTATACAAATTACGGATCATGTTTTTCCTGTTTTCAGAATACTCCGTATTTTATTTTTTTGCAATGGACGTTTTAGAAAAGGCGCACCTTTTGGATGCGCCTTACTGTTAAAATTTATTTCTCATCTTTCTGAGCTGCTTCTGCTTTTTTCTTTTTATTTCTGCGGTACATTTCCTCGCCGGTTACACCAAGAAGTGCAATGATGAGTAACCACCACCAAGACATTTTCTCCTGCTGCGTGTCTTCCAGTGCGCCAGCCTCTGCTGCAAGTGGAGTTTCTTCATCGCCAATTGTCGTACTCTCCTGCGCTCCGTTCGCTGCAAGAGGTGTCTTCTCGTCCGCAATTGTCACATCTGTATCAGCGTCTGCATCTGTGTCAGCATCAGCTGCGGCATTTGCAACCACTGCTGTTCTCGTTGCTGCCGCCGGTGTTGCTGCCGCTGCAAGCGCTACCGGTGTCTCTGCGATCTGAACCGGTGCTGCTTCTGCTGTGGCTGTTGTAACGGTTGTGGCTGCGCCGCCCAGTGTGGTCTCAGTGCCGGATGGGGTAGTTGCGCCGCCCGGTGTCGTTGTGGAACCGCCTTCGCCCGGAGCCGGTGCAGGGGTGAGTTCTGTGATCTTATCAGCCAGTGTTTTTCCTGCAATTCCTAACTTATTTGTCAGGTCTTTTGCCAGTTCCTCTGCCTCTTTTAATTTTGTCTCTGCCACGCTGATCTGTCCCTCTAACTCTTTTACCTGATCTGCTGTGTAGTTCTGGCTTGCAAGAAGTGCTGTAAGCTGATCCTTTAGGCTTTCGGCATCTGCTTTTGCTTTATCAACTTTTTCCACCGCATTCTTTGCTGCGTCAATGATCGCATCCGCTTTTGCTACTTTCTCTGCTCTTTCAGCCTCCGCTTTTAATGCTGCATCTTTGAAATCATAGAAGCTCTTTAAGCTTTCATGTCCCGGGAAACGATTATCATCTTTTCCGGTGAGCCAGATTCCTTCATTGATTTCTCCTGTTTTCTTATATTCATCATAATATTTGTTGCTTGTATAAGCTGTTTTTTCCTCTGCCTTGGCAGTCTGATTGTATTTCTGTGTTTCCACGGTCTGCGCACCAAGATCTTTGGAATTTTTCTGCTGATAAGTTCCGGTGTAGGAAACGGATAAGGTTGTGGAGCTGTTCTTCTCGTCAACAACTGCCTGATCCGTTGTCTTCTCTCCCTCTGTGAATGTGTCATCGGCATAATGGATTTTGATTGCTACGTTGGAGTTATGTTTTCCATTCCAGCCTTCATAACCGTTAATATGCAGATCTCCAGTTTTCAGGTTGTCTTTAATCTTCTTATTCTGGGAAACTGCATCTCCAAGAAGTTTTTCTGCATCTGCTTTTGCAGCATCATATGCCTGATCCTTTAACGCTTCCAGATTCGTATTGTCTGCTGCATTTACAGCATTTGTCTTGGATTCCACAGCGTTTGCTTTTGCAGTCACTGTCTGCGAATAAGTAATAACGATCATGCCTGAAAATACGTTTTTATAAGCAGCAGAATCTGCACCCCAGTCTACCCATCTGCCGGAAGTATTTTTGTACTTATCTACAGCATTCACTTTTGCATTATCTGTATTAATACTTTCGATCTTATAATCGCCGCCAAGCAGGTTCTCTAACGCCTCTTTGTTGGTGAATTTAGCAAAAAGTTCCTTTGCTGCAATCTCGGCATTTTTCTTCTCGTATTTATCGTTATCATTATTGATTTTTTTCATTTCAACAACAATTTTCGATAAATCAATAGTTGTCGTAAATGTAGTTTTCTGGCTTACGGTCACATTTGCAGTCGCTGTTGCGCTCATGGACGTCTCGACATCTTTATCTCCGTCTTTCAATGCTGCTTTTTTATCGGCCAGATCCTTTTCTGCTGCCTCAACATTGTCATATGTCTTATCAGAAGATAATTTAGTTTCCGTGTATGTGATCTTGGAAACGTTTTGTTTTACCGTTTTGACCAACTTGCCATTTTCATCCACTGAATAGGTGATCTTTTTCTCACCGGTAATTTCATATTGTTCGCTGTTGTAGTTATTGTTCACCTCGACATCCTTAGAAGCTGAGTCGACCACATAGAACTGTCCACCTATATTTACGATTGTGTATACCACTCCGTTATTCTCATAAACTGCGGTATCCTGATCATTCTGAAGCTTATCTGCCGGGAAGTTCTCTGCATTGATATTGAATGCAAGGCTTCCGTCTGTGCCCTTCACATCATAGGAAACCACTTCTTCTGCCTTCTCGAAAATAACAAGATCATCGCGGGTATCGTTGAGCTTGTAGTTCAGATATACGGTTTGTGTGTCACCTGCCACATCTTTGTAAGTCACCTCACAATAGTTTTTGTTATCATTCCGATTCCAGGTCCACTTGCAGTCAACAAGTTCTCCCTTGGCAAGTTCCGGAATGTAGTAATTCTTAAGGATCACTTTGAACAGCTCATCTTCTTTTCTCCAGTTTGTGGAGGTATCCCCTGCACGTTCTTTTTCCAGAGCGATGATCTCAAGTGCTGCTTTCTGTGCATCGGTAAGCTCCGGAATTGCTGTTTTTGCTTCCTCTGCTGCCTCCTGAAGAGCCTTCGCTTTCTCCTGAACTGCTGCAAGATTTGCTGCGGCTGCCGCTGCCTCGGTACTTGCTTCGGCAACTGCTGTATCATAAGCTGCCTGTGCCGCCTTAAGCTCGTCTAACGCTGTATTGTATTCGGCTACTTTGCTGTCATAAGCTGCTTTGGCAGTCTCATACGCTTTCTGTGCATCGCCTACAATACCAGCTGCCTGATTGTAAGCATTCTTCGCCTCCTCAATGTCTGTTGCAGAATCAATTCCGGCTTGTGCTTTATCAAATGCGTCTTGTGCTTCCTGCTGCTCTTTCTTTGCATCATCCGCAATTGTATTTGCCTCATCTGCTTTTTTATCTGCCTTATCAAGAGCTGCGTCGGTATCTGCTGCGGCATCTGACGCATCTTTTATGCGATCCATTGTTTTGTCAACTATTTCTTCTGCCACATTCACATCTGTACCGCCTTCGAATGTTCCGTTTGCGGTAGCATCCAATACGCCTGCTGCATCTTTTGTTGTCTGGTCTGCGCCACTGTCATCCGCAATTGTTGTATCAACTGCTGCATTTACCGCATCCTTTGCTGCTTCTGTTGTTTTGCTCGTTTCTTCAGCGGCTTTCTGAACTTCTCCCACCTGTTCTGCTGCAGATTTCTGTGTTGTTACAGTTGTTGTACTCTCTTCCGGTGTTGTTTCACTGCTATTCTGTCCATCTGCATCCTCAGCAAATGCTGCAATCGGAGTAGATAATGCCATCATTGCTGCCAGTCCGACCGATAATGATCTGATCACGTTTTTGCTGGCTTTTTTGGTTAATTTTACGCCTGTAGCGTTTTCCATCATTTCCTTTTTCATCTGTGTAAACCTCTTCCTTCCATTTTAATGTTTATCTCGCTGCACTTTTGCCAAGGCTGCAAAAAAACATATTTATCCTTTTTGTTATACTAACTATAACATTCAGGGCGTTACATAAAGTGTTATAAAAAGAACTAATTTTTGAAAAATCAGAGGTTTTATAGTAGTTCTTCTAATAAACGACGCAGCATTTATAATTTAGCAACGCTGCTCGGTCTCTTTTGTGTAAGTTGCAAGATATTCCTGGGCTTGCTGCGGAGTTATTGCAAGTTTTTTCTGTAAACGTTCTAAAATGGTTTTCTCTGAAAGACCAAATTCATATCCTGCCGCAATGATTTCTTCCGCTCTTCCTTCCGCTCTTCCTGCCTGTTCTCCCTCTTTCCATGTCTCTTCAAATACGGTAAACATTTCATTTTCTCCTTTCCGCTCCAATAATTGATAATCCAGTTTACTGTTCATTACACTTGTCACTGTCCTGATCACAGTTGTATCGACATGATTCTTTTTAACATAATGAATCGCCTGCTCTTTTCTTTTTCCAGGTGTCTCCCTTTTATTGATCAACATTCCCACTAAATTGAACAAGTCTCTGTTGTTGACATTATGTAACTTTAAATTATTATTTCCAGCCTCGATCAATATCATTTTATAATCATTTACATAACGACTGAATTGCTTGGGAATATCTAACATCCCATGTAATGATACTGCGCCATCCCACGGTCGTTCACCATAATAAATAACAGCCGTGATCACTGGTATAAATTTGTCTGTTTTTCTCATTTTAGACAAAAATTCATCCGAAGATAATCCCTTGCCATTCTTATACTTTACTGCATTATTATCATACTGCTTTTTGTATGCTCCATAGTCATAACCCATTATTCTCATAGGCATTGCGTAATGAATATGTTCCTGACTCTCCATCCCAAGCATCACAAAATTGATCCCATATCTGGTAGATTTCTTGCAAATTGCAATATTATCCCGTGAAGCTTTCAGTGTTTCTGCATAATTTTTATGCTCCAATATAGAAGATTCATCTGTATCTAAATCTTCTAATTCTTCCGGTCTGATAACCGTTTTTCCATCAAACAGAACCGCATTAAAAAAATCTGAAAACCGTTCCTTGTTTTCCCAATACTTTTTTAATACTACATCTGGTTTGTTATTTCTTTTTTCTTCTAACAATAATATTCTCCTTCTATTATACTATGTACTGCATTTTTCTTTCAATAATAAACTCATGTTCACTTACCATTTGCTATATAGTTGTGGATATTGGGAATCCATGCCGATCCAGCATATATGATTTCACTCATTTGATAAAAAAAGATTTTTGCTTTACGCATTTTTAGAGTAACGGATTGCTTATATTCTGTCAAGGGATTTAAAAAAATTAAGCCAGAGGAATTTTCATGTTTTTCCTCTGGCTTAGTTTTTGATTTGTTTAATCTGTCAGATTTTCTTTCAAAGTCTTGCGCACTGCGCCCGGGCCTGCGATTTCTTTTACAAATAATTCTTCAATTTTCTCTCCGATACCGGCTTTGTAAAGATCGATGCCGAAAATATTTTCATTGGATAAAATACTCTTTAACTGTCCTGTATAGGATTCTTTCTCACCAAATTTTACATCTTTTAAGGCAGCTGTTAATTCTGCAAGCATTGGATCAGAAGATAATTCAAACTTTTCTCCCTTATCATCGACGCCAAGCAGATATCTGCACCATCCTGCAATTGCAAGTGGAATTGCTTTTAACTTCTCCGCATCCCCATACTGAGCCACATAGGCTTTGATCGTTTCGCCATAGCGAATGCCTACTTTCTGGGAGGTATCTGTTGCGATACGCTGCGGTGTATCCGGCATAAATGGATTTGGAATACGCACATTGATAACTTCATCCACAAAAGCTTCCGGTGATAAGATACCCGGATCTGTAACCACCGGCATTCCCTCTACAGGGCCGATTTCATGGACAAGCCTGTTCAGTTCCTCATCTTTCATTTCGTCTGCGATCAGGGTATAACCTAAAACGCATCCGTAGACTGCAAGTGCTGTATGCAGTGGATTTAAGCAGGTTGTAACTTTCATGCGCTCTACTTTATTTACAGTATCCCGGTCTGTCATATAGACGCCTGCCTTTTCCAATGCAGGTCTGCCATTCGGAAAATGATCTTCGATCACAAGATACTGTGGTCCCTCTGCGTTTACAAACGGCGCTATGTATGTATTTTTTGAAGTGATGACCGGTGCAATATCCTCAATGCCAAGTTCCTCCAAAGATCTGCAGACGGATTCTGCCGGTCTTGGGGTGATCTTATCGATCATTGACCATGGGAATGACACCTGATCTTCATCTGAAATGTAATTTACAAACTCGCCTGTTACATATCCTTTTTTCTCCCACTCTTTTGCCATAGTCAGAATGGAATTTCTTAATTTTTCTCCATTGTGAGAACAGTTATCCATGGAAACTACTGCAAGAGGAGCCTTTCCTGCCTGAAAACGCTCGTACAGCAATGCACAGACAACAGCCATTGCAGATACCGGTTTTTCAGGTCCATTGTCAATATCTTTCTGAATAAATGGAAAATAATTTCCATCCACTCCCTTCAACGCATATCCTTTCTCCGTGATAGTAAATGAGATCATCTGGAGATTTTTATCGGAAAAGATTTCTTTTAACCGATCCCACTCCTCCGGCACTTCTGACTGCGCTTTGATTGCCTCTGCCAGAGAACCTAGCACCTTTTTATCCGTTGAGCCGTCGGCTTTTAATGTCACAGCTAAAACGAGGTTATCATACGGTCTGTATATTTTATCTACCACATCGAAATCAAACGTTTCCACACAGGTAATCCCTTTTTTCATCTCTCCGGAAGATATCAGTGTATCTGCGATCCCTCCGATAAAAATACGGAAAATATTTCCGGCTCCAAAATGTACCCACACCGGGTTTTTCTTTGTCTCTTCTGCCACTTTTTCAATATCATAAGAAGGAAGTCCGATTCCTGCGTTTTTCCACTGTTCTTTTTCCTGCAAACCCTGTAATGTCAGTTTCATCTCTGCTCTCCTTCCTTTTTTGCAGCTTCCCACAGTCCGCGAAGATATGCTGCGCCTAATGCACGGTCATAAAGTCCATACCCCGGCATTGCTTTTTCTCCCCAGATCATTCTTCCGTGATCCGGACGGATCGGTCCATCAAATCCATCTTCATAAAGTGCTTTGATAACAGCATACATATCAAATGTGCCATCCTCGCTGAGATGTGCGCTCTCCTCAAAGTCTCTCATTCCGTCGTTAAATCTCAGGTTTCTGATATGTGCAAAATGGATTCTGCCTTTTAACATATGAATGGTTGCGATCAGGTCGTTATTTAAGTTTGTTCCATACGAGCCCATGCAGAATGTCACACCGTTATGTTTATTTGGCACCATATCCATCATTCGTTTTAATTTTTCCTGTGATGAAATGATTCTCGGCAGACCGAACACACTCCAGCCCGGATCATCCGGGTGAATTGCCATATTTATATCATATTTGTCGCAAACCGGCATGATTGCTCCCAGAAAATATTTCAGATTCTCAAAAAGCTGATCCTCATCGATTCCTTTATATAATGCAAATAAATCCTTGATTTTTGCCATTCGCTCCGGCTCCCAGCCCGGCATGACTGTTCCATTCATGTCATCTTTGATCGCATCAAACATTTTCTCCGGGTCCATTTTATCAATTGCATCCTGATTATATGCCATTACCGTAGAACCATCTTCTCTCACACGGTCAAGTTCTGTTCTTGTCCAGTCAAATACCGGCATGAAGTTATAGCAAACCATATGGATATCTGCCTTTCCGAGATTTTCTAATGTCTCTATATATGCCTGGATATCATGGTCTCTGCCCGCTCCGCCTGTCTTGATCGCATCGCTGACATTGACACTCTCAATTCCTGCCAGATGAAGGCCTGCGTCCTCAACCTCTTTTTTCATTGCAAGAATTTCATCCAGATTCCACACTTCTCCCGGCATTTTATTATATAATGTAGTAATGATCCCGGTTGCATAGCGTGTCTGTTTTATCTGTTCCAAGGTGACGGTATCATAATCTTTTCCGAACCATCTCATTGTCATTTCCATTTTTCTGATCTCCATTTCTATCTGTTATATATCATTTTTTCTTTGCCGCATCTGATACAGCTACTACCAGCAGAAATACTAAAAATACTCCCTGAATTAACCGCTGTACTCCGACATCAAGTTTTGCTGCATTCAGGAATGTAGACATTAATGTCATCATCAGTGCACCAATACTGACACCAACTACGCTTGATTTTCCTCCTGCTGCATTGGTTCCTCCTACAAAAGCTGCTGCTACAGATGGAAGGAAATATGTTGTTCCCAGATCCTGATTTGCTCCGCCACAGTATGCACCTGCCATTGCGCCTGCAAGCCCACAAAGTGCTCCATTAATAACAAATGCTATAATAACGGTTTTTCTCACATTGATTCCGGCTAATCTGGCTGCTTCACGCTTCTGACCAACCGCATGAAGATTTTTTCCGTATTTGGTGCGGTATAATAAAAACCACAACAGCACTGCAACTGCTATGCAGATAATTGTCATCATATTAATACCAAAGACATTTTTGTTTACAAAATTGACAAAGCCTTTTGCAGGTA
>ERZ506999.868-NODE-868-length-11557-cov-4.780386_pt1 | contig 11557 bp, 8 predicted proteins | sample MGYA00512881_ERZ506999 | MGnify/ENA metagenome assembly ERZ506999
ATCCTGCTCGCGCACACCGATAGAGGTAGAGTTCTCTGATGATGCCTGTGACACCATGAACACAGAGATGCCCTCGTTGGCAAGAGCGGTGAAGATACGGCGGTTTACACCAATCACACCGACCATGGAAAGACCGGTTACGGTGATGAGCGCTGTACCGTTGATAGAAGAGATACCCTTGATAGGCTTCTGGTCGCCATCTATCTTGTTCTTGATGATGGTGCCCGGAGCATCTGGGTTGAAGGTGTTCTTAACCTTGATAGGAATATTCTTGACACAAACCGGGTAGATGGTTGGAGGGTAGATGACCTTTGCACCAAAGTTGCAAAGCTCCATCGCCTCAACGTAACTCAGTTCGTTGATGGTATAAGCTGATTTGATGACACGTGGGTCGGCGGTCATGAAACCGTCTACATCAGTCCAGATTTCGAGCACTTCTGCATCGAGGGCAGCTGCTATGATGGCTGCTGTGTAGTCGCTACCGCCACGGCCAAGGTTGGTGGTGCGGTCTGTGTTCTTGTCACGACTGATAAAACCCGGAACGAGAGATATGCGTGGAATTTCTGCAAAGGCTTCTTTTACCAGTTTGTTGGTCAGCTCGCTGTCGAGTACATGCTTGCCTTTGCCGTTCTTGCGCTCAGTCTTGATGAAGTTGCGGGAGTCGAACCATTTGGCTCCACGAATCAATGTGGCAACAATCTTGGAACTGAGTCTTTCACCATAACTCACGATGGCATCCTGTGTCTTCTCGCTGAGGTCGTGGATGAGGTACACACCAAAATAGATGCTCTTCAACTGCTCGAAGAGGGCATCAACCGATTTGAATAAGTTTTCTCTGTCTGTGGTGTCGGTGATGATGGTGTCAATCATCTTGTGGTGGCGATCAACCATGGCTTCGAATTCTACTTTCCACAGTTCATCACCCTTGAGGGCAAGTTGAGAGGTCTGCAAGAGTTTGTCCGTGATACCGCCAAGCGCGCTCACGACAACCACTACACTCTGTTTCTTTGCCTCGTTTTCAACGATACGTTTCAAGCTGAGGATGCTTTTTACGGAACCAACCGATGTTCCGCCGAATTTTAATACTTTCATATGTTCTTGAATTTTACGTTGGTAATGTAATGCCTCCCCCGAAACGACCGGGGCCGAAGCAGAACTTGAGGGCAAAAGTACTAATTTTATAGCAAACTGCCAAAGAAAACTAAGAAAAAGTGGCATTTTGCAGGTATTTTTCCTTCTTTTGTAGTTTTTTATAGCTTAAAATACTTTCTATACATTATTATATATGATAAAAGCGTTAAATCTTCTCGAAAAGTTTGGAGGTTTCGGATAATTTGCGTACTTTTGCGGATGTTAAATTGAAACAGAAACAGATATAGATAAGCACAATGAAGTATTTATTATTCTCAGATATTCACGGCTGCTTGCCAGCCTTGGAAAAAGTTCTCGATTTCTTTGAGAAGGAAAAGTGTGATATGATGTGTATCATGGGTGACATCATCAACTATGGTCCGCGTAACAGAATCCCGGAAGGTATTGATCCTAAAGGGATTGTGGAACGACTGAATGATCTGGCTGACAAGATAGTTGCTGTCAGAGGCAACTGTGATGCTGAAGTAGATCAGATGCTTCTCGACTTCCCAATCATGGAAACCTATGCTCTGCTGGTAGATGACGGTAAACGCTATCTCTTGACCCATGGACATATTTACAATAAGGAGAATATGCCAAAGGGACCTTACGATGCAATGATTTATGGTCATTCGCATCTTTGGGAACTGTCTCACAATGACGAAGGAAAAGCTATTGTCAACACGGGTAGCATCACCTTCCCTAAGGGTGGTAATGTGCCAACGTTTGCTACTTTAGAGAATGGTAAATTTACAATGTATCAATTGGATACATTTGATGTGTTGGCAACAATGACACTTTAGAAATCAAAGCTTAAATATCAAAGTTCAAAATTAAAACTATGATTCAGGAATATCAGATTAGAATTCTGCCAGAGCAGGCAGCCAATGAAGAGGGTATCAAGCGCTATCTGGCTAAAGAAAAAGGATTGGATGCAAGAACCTTGAATAAGGTGCGTGTATTGAAACGCAGTATTGATGCCCGCCAACGTACCATTTTCGTGAATCTGAAGGTACGTGCCTATATCAATGAAATGCCTCAGGATGATCAGTATGTCCATACGGAATATCCTGATGTAAGTTCGCGTCCGAGAGTCATTGTGGTAGGAGAGGGACCCGGCGGTCTCTTTGCTTCCTTACGTTTGATAGAGCTGGGATATCGCCCTGTTGTCCTGGAGCGCGGCAAGGACGTGCGTGAGCGTAAAAAGGACCTTTCCAACATCACCAAGACTCAGAAGGTGGATAGTGAGAGCAACTATTGCTTTGGTGAAGGTGGTGCAGGAGCGTATAGTGACGGTAAGCTTTATACCCGAAGCAAGAAGCGTGGTAGCGTGGATAAGATTCTGAATGTTTTCTGCCAGCATGGTGCCAATACGAACATCCTTGCAGATGCCCATCCTCATATCGGTACGGATAAGTTGCCTCGCGTGATAGAGAATATGCGCAATACTATTATCAATAGTGGCGGTGAGGTGCATTTTCAGACCAAGATGACTCGTTTTATCCTGGAAGGTGACCGCGTGATTGGGGTTGAAGCTGTTAACCTGGCAACAGGTGCAGAGGAGAATTATCGTGGACCGGTGATTCTTGCTACAGGTCATAGTGCCCGGGATGTCTATCGCTATCTGGCTTCTTCGAAGATAGAAATAGAAGCCAAGGGTATTGCCGTCGGTGTTCGATTGGAGCATCCTTCCCAGCTCATCGACCAGATACAGTACCACAACAGGAATGGCAGAGGAAAGTATCTTCCTGCAGCCGAGTATAGTTTTGTAACTCAGGTAGATGGACGGGGTGTGTATAGCTTCTGTATGTGCCCGGGTGGTTTTGTGATTCCTGCTGCTACAGGTCCTGAGCAGCTGGTGGTGAATGGTATGAGTCCTAGCAACCGTGGTACCGCCTGGAGTAATTCCGGTATGGTGGTAGAGACACATCCTGAAGATGTTGTACAGTCGGAAGAGGAATTGAAGGATCCTCTGGCTATGATGCATTTCCAGGAAAGGGTAGAGAAGCAGTGTTGGCAGCAGGCGAATATGAAGCAGACTGCTCCAGCGCAGCGTATGGCTGATTTTGTAAACAACCGTTTGAGCTATGATTTGCCAAAAAGCAGTTATGCTCCTGGTTTGATCAGCAGTCCGCTTCATTTCTGGATGCCATCTTTTATTTCCAAGCGCCTGCAGGAAGGCTTTAAGACTTTTGGAAAGAATGCGCATGGTTTTCTCACCAATGAGGCAACTCTGATTGCGATGGAGACCCGCACCTCTTCACCGGTCCGCATCGTACGTGACAGAGAAACCTTGATGCATGTCCGTATTCAGGGTCTCTTTCCTTGTGGTGAAGGTGCCGGATATGCTGGTGGCATTGTCTCGGCAGGTGTGGATGGTGAACGCTGTGCAGAGATGTGTGCAGAGTATCTGAAGCAACAGTAAATGACCCTATTATGATCAAAGAACAAAAAAGCAGGCAACAGAAGATAGTTACCTGCTTTTTTGTGTTCTTTGGATTTTTATTATCTTTATTTGCTGAGATTGGCAATTGTTGCAATCATGGCAGCGATGCTGGAAAGACTACTGCCCATGCTCATGGTTTCTGCTACTGTCATCTTGCGTTTCATCTTGGATGGAACAACAATCTCGCAACCAGGTTGAGCCTTGGCTCCATGTCCAACTTTAGCCACTTTGCCATTCATATAGATAATATAAGCCTTGCTCTTGTTGGCATCAGAGGCAAATCCACCCGCTTCATCGATGTAACTGGCAATGCTCTTGCCCTTTTCATAGGCCACCGTATTAGCATACATCACAGAACCATTGATTTTCACGGTTCCATTGTATTGTGGAACAATCAGCCTGTCACCCTCTCGCAGAATCATATCAGCATCACTGCCCGGATGCTTGAGCGCTTCGGCTAAGTCGATGCCTACAGGATATTCTTCAGGAACACTGAACTTCAACAGATCAGCATTCTGCGCATCTTTTGCAGTCTGGGTAATGGCACTGGCATTATTACTGCTTGCAGCCAACTGCAGAAGATTTTTCTGCTGTTGTTCTCTCTGCATTTTCAGAACAGCCTCCATGCGTGTTTTTTCAGCTTCATTTGCCTTACGCATCAGGCGGGCGCCCTTGATATATGCCTGGTCTGTGCTTCCTCCAGCCTTCTTGAAGAGATCGCTTAATCTGGCATTGCGGCGATCAAGGGTATAGGTGCCTCCAAACATCACTTCACCTTCAATCATCACGTTCTGCTGTTCCGTATAGGCTGGGCTCTTGCGGATGCTCACTTCATCGAAAGGCATCAGCTTGAATCCTGGAGTGCCATCCACCACGAAACCATCTTTCAGGGCGAGCGTGTAGGTCTTGGCTATAATGCTGTCTGGTTTTGTGGCTTTAGCGTCATTTACTCTTCGGCTTACCAGGACATTAATAGTTGAAGCCTTGTCGGTCAATCCACCAGCCTGCAGAACGAAATCCTCAATCGTTTCATTTTCTGCATATTGATAGATTCCCGGATATTGTACTTCTCCGCGGATGGTGAGAGTTCTCTCTGAAATCTTTTCTTGTCTTGTCGGAATGAAAAGGACATCATTTTCCCTGAGTGGAATATCAGCCACAGTACCATTCATCACGCCTGCAATATCTACAGCTATTACTTCCAGCGATCTGTCAGATTTCATTCGATGCATGACGGCACGTGCCGTAAAGGCATCCTCTGTCAATCCTTCTGCGTGTTCTACCAAAGTGCGGACACTGTTGATCTGATCTCCTAGATTGTACATACCTGGTCGGAAGACAGCTCCCTTGATTTCTACGGTGTTGCTGTAGCGAGGGAGAATGGAATCTACGCTTACAGAATCGCCATCGTCGATATGGAAACTGGAGAAATCGAATTCCTCTACGTTATATACAGAATAGTCTCTGCCAGTCTTGCGATGGATGCGAACTGATTTCTTGTAAGCATCTCCCGTGAATCCGCCGGAATATTTAAGAAGAGAGTTCACGCTCTCATTTTTCTTCATTTCATAAATCATTGGGCGCTTTACCTTTCCGGTAATCGTAACCAGACAGTCGTAGGGTCCCACAACGATGACATCATTATCTGCCAGACGTACATTGCCGGTCAGTTTGCCATTGAGAATGTAATCATAGATATCTACCACGGTAACCAGTTTGTTATGGCGATAAACCTTGATGTTTCGCAATGTACCCAAGTCGTTGGTGCCACCTGCCATATAGAGTGCGTGGAAAACGGTGGCAAAAGCAGATAGAGTATAGGTGCCTGGAGTTTTCACTTCGCCCATCACATTGACCATAATGGTCTTGGTTTGTCCTACAGTGAGTTTTATCTTGCTCGAACGGTATCTGCTACCCAGCGTATTGCGAAGTCGGGCATTTGCCTGAGCTACGGTCAAACCAGCCACCGATACAGGGCCAAAGCCTTCGATGGTAACTTCGCCATCAGGAGAAACGGTGCTTTCTATGGTTTTCTGTGATGCACCATAGATGTCAATGATAACCGCATCTCCAGGTCCTAAGCGATAGTTCTGTGGAGTGGCTATATTCATATTTGGCTCGAAGCTCAACTCTTTGTTATTGAAGATGTCTCTTCCGAAAACCTTCTTGGTTTTCGCTTCCCGTTCAGCAAGGAGACGTTTGATCATCATCGCAGTATCTGGAATGATACCATCCATCTCGTTTTGGAAATCCATATACTCCTCGTCATCCTCATCGAAAGTATGTTTGTACTGATCATCCTTCTGTGCAGTGATGCGATAGTTGCTGTAGTTCTTCGATTCTTCGCTGATTCCCTTACCATAATCTTCACGGTGTTTACCATTGTTGGTACGAAGACGAGAGGTTTCCTTCCCCTGCAGTTGGGCCGAAGTACCAGTAACCCCACCCTGTTTCAACTGGCGCTGATACTTGTCTCTTACCCGTCGAATCTGAGAGATATCTACACCCTGCTGCATCAGTTTGGTAACAATCTGAGCATTTGATGACTCTTTTTCATGCTCTCTCACTACCAGACTCATCACCTGATCGTCTGTCATGGTGGATTTCTGTGCGAAAGCTGAACCTGCTGCCGTCACAAGCAGAAGGAAGAGGATGAGCTGTTTCCTCATTTTATTTATCTTCATCTTCATGATTTTCCTATTCATTTATGATCCTATTATTATATAATAACTCATTTTTACGAAATTTGTTGCAAAGATACGAAAAAAAAAGCAATATACAATGAAAATAACTGGGAATAACCATGACTGGGAATACCGGAAATGACAATGACCGAAAATTTGCAACCCGTTAGGCGTTTCGGCGGATTTGCAATCCGCCGTTAAAAAAACGTCCTAACCTCTTTGGCTTTGCGGATTTGTAATCCGCATTACGATGCTGTAGTTAATCATACTCTGTTCTGTGTTTAAGAGTTCACTGAATCACAACTACCCGGAAGCCCTCGTTTCTGCCCGATTTTGGGGTCTTAATAGATGACCGGCGCCTGCCATCATTTAAGCCCAGCCCCGGTCTTCATAGATGACCGGCTTTCGGCACAATAGGCTGTTCCTTCGATTGCCGGTGCAAAGATACAAAATTTCAAAGGCGAAATCAAGGTTTTGCCTTTACTTTGATAAAATTATCTCTGTAAGTAGCTGTTGTGTAGTTGGTTATAGCGAAATAACAAATGACAGCCATATTCACCGCTCCAGCAGACCATGCAGTAGTGGAGGCGGTCATTAAGGTCAAGGTCATTAAGGTCATTAAGCTCTTTCACACACGCCTTTTTCCCTTATAGTATAATATTAAAATTATTTTAATATTATACTATATACTGAATTGCATTCCCCCGAAATCCTTAATGACCTTAATGACCTTGACCTTAATGACCGGATAGAAGACAGTTGTGTTAATCTTTTTGAATTATTGCATTTTTTCACATTTTTTGTGTACCTTTGGCGGCAATTAATAACCAACCGTTATCTTGTGGAAATTGAAGAATTGGCAACATTTACGGATATTACTTTCAGTAACTCTTGGTTTCATTATGAAATAATAATAGAAATGTATAATAAAAATAACAATTAACAATGCCGATATTCAATTTTTATCGCTTTGATAATAAGCAGGGAGATAATGGCCCTAGTCTGTTTGCTGCAGAAGAAGCTGCACAGACTCGAGTTAGTCAAGAAAAATATAAAACTCCAGAAGAATGTTTCGGGAGTTTTTTTGCCACCAAGCAGCATCTTCAGTTGAATGTGCTAAAATCCCATGGAAATGGGGAAGAGAAGCATTATGAGCTATACAATTGCGATGTTGTTGTGCCCGAGCTGCAGGGAATTATATTGCTGGAGTTGGAGAGTAATGGTATAAAGACTACGATTGAGAATAAGCAAAAAGTTAGACATCCTAACCACCCATTCTGTCGTATTATAATTGACAATAGACAGGATCACCAAATCATAGCAATAGAAAAAAACACTGCTTTTTCCGGAGATACAGACAAGGCTGCACTTGTATTGCAGAATGGGCTGAATCAGAAACTTTTAGACTATGGACGAGAGATTGTCATTCAGCCGCTTAAGAAAAAGAGTACTGATTTCTGGCCTGTAGTGTGGGATATTCGTAAAAAATTTAATGACTATGTGCGTTTTATTAAACTTGACTTCCGTGAAGGTCATAATGCCAGAAGTGCCAATACTCTTATGGCTATGATTTCCGAACTGACAAAGAAGGGAGATTGTGACGCTCTGTTTGAACTGAAAGCTAAGGATGGACAACGTGAGATTAATTTGATAGATTTGGAAGAGGATATAAGTAATATTGCTGCCATTTGTCTTGAAGAGGGTATTTTTGATCTGACGGTTCATTTTGCCCATTTTGGTTGTTATCGTTATGGAGCAGACATTATGGCTCAGTTTGGTGTGGATGACGAAATTATAGAATCGTTCGGGCATGAGTACATCAGTACGTTTGATGGCAAGAACCCCACATTTGAATTGGTTGTTTGGATAGATAAAATGAACGAAATATTAAAAGATTATGCTAAGACAGGAACTATTAAAAGAGGAAGAAAGGCAGGCTTTGGTAAAACTGTTTGCAGACGATAAGATGTACTGTTCTATTCGCAGTACATGCATGCGGGTTATGAACGATGCAAAAGAGATTAAATTGCATCCTGTAGAATTGTTTTACCTGTCTCTCTGCGTAATTGACCGTATGAAAGGTTTAACTGCTAATGAAGCTGTGGCCTATGTTCTGGATGAAGTCTGGTATGAAGGTCAGGAATACTTTATTAAAGTTTATGGAGAAGATTCGGACATAGAACGAAACGCTGCTCTAGGATTGATTTTGCAGACATGTGCAGAGTGGTTGCTGAGAAGTCATGATACGAGTAAGATCCAGATCGTAACAGCTTTGAAAAATCTGATGGTTCATAAGATAGGTGGAAATTTTTCTGAAAAAATGGATGGAGAATTCCGTCGTGGATTCCGCAGCATCGATGAAAATCAGTTTGCTCTGATTGTGAATGATTATCTGCAAAGTGACCGTCTCCTCTCCGAAGAAATAGATAAAGTGCTTGACTTTATGGAAAGTAATTCGGTCGTGGAGCATCATCCATCAGGAGTAACCAGCCCTATACGTATCGCTAAAGGAAAGAAAACATCAGTTCTGATGATCTTTAATTCTATGTATAAGGCAGGATGGCTTACGGACGTAAATGGTAATACGCTGAAAAATCGAGATGAGGCATTGAATCAGATTCTCAGGAATGGTTTTGGACTAGAAAAGGAAACTGCCATCAGTCAGACCCTTAACCCGTCTAATTGTACTACTTCATATTCTGATAGATTCGAGTCTCTTATGCGAAAGCTGTTCGATGGTCAGGATATGGACCCCAAAGTGCGTGATTTGATACAAGAATTGCTTGATACCGAGAAATAATATTATTTAGTAAAGCATATTCGATGTTTTACTAAAACATCAGTTTAAGATATAATAAGTAAATTTGCCCCCGAAATCAGTTGGCAAGCTGGTTTCGGGGGCTTTTTCATTTTAGATGTCAATCCCCCTGTTTTTTTATAGTATCAACCTGAGCGGAGGCGAGGAACCTCACAATGTGATTGAAGATGGCCATCGGTAATCCACGGCTTCTCTCGCAAACCGATCAGGAATCATGGCAGATAATAAGAAGCATGAGAAAACGGCGCTGGGCATTGCCTATGCTGCTGTAGTGGAACTGGGCTATACGCATAGCCAGCTGGTGAAGCTCAATGAGGGCGTAAACTTTCCTACTCTGAGAAGTATCAGAGACGGGAAGGAACTGAAGAAAGTTACGGAACGTTTCTATCTGAAACTTTTCTTCGATTTGTTGAATAAGGAATATGAGCAGCGAAGGACTAGTGGCGGCGAAGGAGCCGGCAGCCTGCTCATCGTGATGAAAAATATCCTTGAAGCTGAGTTGAAATAGGCTTGAATGAAAGGCTGAAGCAGGCAGAAAACAGCCAGGAAATAGGCTCGAAAAGAAAAGTGGTGAAAAGATGAAGGGGCATCCTTTCACCAAGTATTCCGGTGCATGGAAAGACTTGCTATCTTTGCACCAGCTTTCAGCAAGATCGGAGTTGGAACTAATCAGCCTTGAAAGGAAGGCTAGGTCTTGCAGTTGTTTTATTATGAACAGTAAGATTATGAGAGTGGTGCAGCAGGGCGAGGCTTTCGCCGTGCAGAGCCAGAAGAGCGAGAACGGCCAGATGATGAAGTGCAACATCGTGTTGCAGGAGTTTGGCGGAAAGTTCGAAAACCAGTTTGCCGCGGTAATGCTTGGCAAGGACGCACAACTTAGGTTCTATGCCGGAGAGGTGGTCGTGGTGAGACTGCGCTTTCAGACCCATGAGTATCAGGGACAGGTGTATCAGGACATCCTGGTGCAGGACATCGAAAAAATAATTAAACATTAAACTAATATGACTTTTGGAATATCACAAAGCGTAAGGAGCAGGGAGGTGCAAGTATGCACCCCCGAGCTCTTCCACCAGGCTACTAAGAGCAGCAGGGTGAAGGACGTCTGCGCACAGATAGAGGATGCACTGGAGCGCAAACGCCGGGGAGAGATAGGGCAGGAAGACTACGACACGATGAAGACACGGCTCAAGAGCCAGTTGCCCATACTCACGCCCCACGCCACTTTTCGCAATGGCCGACGACTCAATGCTGACGCCATACCCAGCGGACTCAGCATCTACGACAAAGACCACATCGCCGACCCCAGGGGATGGTGGAAAGCAAAGAGCGAAGAACTGAGAGTGAAGAATCCTCAGGTGCTGGCGAGAATACTGCTCGTGCACGTCACACCGTCGTTGGAGGGCCTCAGGCTCGTCTTCGTCATGCCAGAGGGCATGAACCTGGCAGAGGCTCAGAAGTGGATGTCGCAACAGCTCGGCGATGAGGAGTACGACGTGTGCGTGAAAGACCTGGCACGGCCGTCGTTCATCGTGCCCGAAGACTACATCCTCTTCATCGACGAGGCACGGCTCTTCGCCCCCTTGCGAAGCTCTTCCGGCATGGACGAGAGAGGCTCCAACGGTGATGCTGCTTCTCAGGCGAATACCAGCGTAAATATCAACCCTAATCCTAAACTTAACAAACATGAACCCGAACATGACCCTAACCCCCAAGTTGCAACGAATCAAGAACATCGACCTGAGAGCGACAATAGCTCTGCTGCTCTTCCTGCTGGCCCTGCTGTTGAGCATGCCCAGTCTGCTAATCATGATTGTGCTGATGATCATCATCTCGGCAATCATGGAGTGGATCAAGATCATGGCGGAGAGGAGAGCCGACAAGACTTCGCCCAAGAATACGACGGAATCCCCTACGAGGCGATAACAAGCAAGCTCGTAGAACTGCTCGGAGGTGAGCCACAGCACGGTTCGCGCAACTCGTTTATCTTCACCCTGAGCTGCTATCTGCGCTATCTGTGCGACGACAACGCCACGTGGATCAAGCAGGTGATACCCACCTTCGGCGAGGAGAAGAAGCGGGCCTTCACCACCGTCGACAGTGCTTGTCAGAGAAAGCAGTCCCATCGCATGCCCATGATTGTGCGCAAGGCCATCAGCCTGTGCCAGGAGGAGAGGGCAAGGGGGAAAGCCGCCGACTATGATGCCGACGAGTTTGGCGACATCCTGAACCCCGACTCCTACTTCTATCGCATACACGAGATGCCACAGAAACTGCCCCGCCTCATCCGTCTGCTCGTGAGCAAGACGCCCGCCATCTATCAGCCTGCCGTGTCGCAAGCCGTCTTCCCGGCACTGGCAAGCCATCTGTGCGACACCCGCTTCCGCTACATCGACAACGTGGAGCATGAGGCCACGCTGCTGAACATCCTCTGTGCGCCTACAGGAAGCGGCAAGGAGAGCATCACCCAGCCCATCAACC
>ERZ506999.881-NODE-881-length-11484-cov-3.804707_pt1 | contig 11484 bp, 16 predicted proteins | sample MGYA00512881_ERZ506999 | MGnify/ENA metagenome assembly ERZ506999
CTCTATATGTATCCCATGCTTTTGAATAGCTTGTCAGCGTCAGATAGTGCTCCACCTGATTCTGTGAAGCCCAAAACTCTGTTGAAAGTGAGCTAGCCATCGGTACAGCATTATTTAATATCGATGAATCAATAGAATATTTTTCGGCTATTGCTTTTACCTGTTCATCTCTGTTTTTCACCCAATCTGAAATTGTCCAACTTCTTCCAGATTCTTCATCTGCCAAAACCATCGAAAACAAGCTATCTGTCAGCTCTTTTCTTGCTGCGGCAACTGGGTCAAGTGCATCTAAAGAAACGTTTAACGCCGCTGCAATTTTTTGCAGTTTTTCAAATGAAATACTGCGCTGTCTCTCCATTATAGACTGAAATGTAGATGGAGCTATTCCTGCTTCGATTGCGACTTTTCTTCGACTTTTATTCTGTCTAGCTATCTCCTTATCGATATTTTCAAAGACTGTCATACCTTCACCCCTTTGCGCTTTTATCTTATCACAGAGTAAACGCAAAATCAATTAAATTCTTGACATGCGACGCAAAATGGTTTATAATCGTTCGTGTAAACGATTTTGCGTTTACTTATGAACTCAATCCAGCGAAACGAGGTGAACATTTTGAAACTTAAACGCAATTTAGAACTTTTAGCTGCCTCTAAAGGGTTGAAAATGAGCGAGCTTGCTGAAAAATCCGGTTTATGCCGTCAGAATCTCTCTACTATCAAAAACCGCGGCACTTGTTCGGCTCTGACAGCTGTGAAGATTGCGGCCGCTCTGGGTGTGGATGTGGCCGAAATCATTGATGAAAATGCCTGACATGGCAGTGAGCGAAATTCACCATTCATGCGAACCAATTTCATCAATAATTTTCGATGTGCAAAATCAGCAGCAAAAATCCATTTTCGAGGTGGGCATCCCTCTGTAAATCTATTGCAAAACAAGGTAATCCATTGCAAAGCATGACACTGGATATCACCAGATGGTACCAGATGGATTTTGACGCAAAGGACTTCATTTCAACAATGGTTCATGGCATCAATTTTTAATCAAATTTTGGCGGTATTGCAAAGATTTTCGTTTTGTGCTTTACTGCTGGCACGACATCAAAAAGCAACTTTCAAGCAACATCAAGGAGGTGCATAAAATGGGTGATACCATTCGGTACCCGAACATGGGCACAGTGAAAAGAGCCGCCGAACTTTACGGCCTGTCACCGGCCTACATCCGGCGGCTGTGCCGGGAAGGAAAAGTAAGATTTGTAAATGCGGGCCATCGTTGGCTCGTAAACCTCGACAGCCTCGCAAAATACTTTGAGGAAGGCGACCCCGGCCCCGTGGGGCAGGATGAAGCCGCAAACGGCATCCGCCGGGTCGCGAGGTAAAAAATGGCAAATAAACGAATGTTTTCAGTTGACGTAACCGAAACAGATGCTTTTCTGGATATGCCATTGACCGCACAGGCTCTATATTTCCATTTGGGCATGCGCGGCGACGATGATGGCTTTGTGTCCAACCCGCGCTCCGTCATGCGGGTAGCCGGATGCAATGAAGCCGACCTAAAGACACTTGAGGAATCTGGCTATATCATCACTTTCCGCTCTGGCGTTATCGTCATCAGTGATTGGAAGGTCAACAACAATCTCAGAAATGACCGATACAAGCCAACCACATTTCAAAACGAGCGCTCCATGCTTTCAGAAACAGCGAATAAGCGCTATATTTTGAGCAATGGCAACCAAGTGGACACCAATGGTATACCACTGTGCAACCAAGTGACACCCCAACCTAACGTAACCCAACGTAACCTAGCCCAACGCAGCAGTAGTGATAATGGTGCCACAGCCGCCGATTCTCGCACAGATTCAGACCTCGCCGAGATCGTGCAGTACTTTGAGCGGGTGATAGGCATCTTCCCACGTTCGGCACTGGACAAGCTGCAACGCTACCGCGATTCTATTCCCTCAGCAGTAATCTGTGAAGCCTTTGACGAGGCTGCCGAAAGTGGTCACCGATCATGGAAGTACGCCAACGGCATCTTGAAAAGCTGGCAGGCTGACGGTGTGCGCACTCTGGGGGATGTAGAAGCTCGCCGGGAAGCCCGAAAAAGGCCCGAACAGCCCCTTGAACAAGAAAGGAAGATGGCAACATGAACCTTCACAAAGTCCTGCTTGGAGCACTTCTCCTCAAGTCAGAGTTCGCCCCCTATGTTCTACCCAGCCTAGAAATCGAACATTTTCCGTCCGATCTACAGCCGGTATTTGCTGCTGTATCCGGCTCTTGGAATGCAACGGGCCGACTGGACGCTGTAGAAATCTGTGCCCGATACCCGGAGCAGAAAGAAGCCATCATTGGGTGTGTCGCAGAGTGCGAAAGCGAGTGCATTGCTATCACCCGCGACCGCGTGGAAGAGTGGACGCAACTCGCCCGGGAACAGGCCGCACTTGCCCGGGTTCAAGGCATCGCAGTGCAGATTGCAAACAGCCTGACCACCTTTGCAGACCTGCCTGACCTTTATTCGCAGATGGGCGAAGCTCTAACCCTTGACCGGGAAGCGCAGGACTTCAAACCCATCGGGGAGCTGGTAGACAACTATGTGCGCAAGCTGGATGAAAAGCCGCGGTACATTCCCACTGGCCTTTCTGTGCTGGACAAGCATCTTCACCTTTCCCCGGGCAATCTGTTCATCATCGGCGGCAGGCCATCTGCCGGCAAAACCGCCCTGTCCCTGCAAATGGCCTGTGAACAGGCCCGGAAAGGCTACAGGGTGTGCTACTTCTCGCTGGAGACCGACCCTGACACCCTGACAGCCCGCATCATTGCAAACCGGCTGGCAGTTCCTCTGGCCGATGTGAAAGCAAAGTCGGTTCCGCAGTCTGACCTTGACGATCTCGCAAAACTGCACAAGCTGCCACTGTTCATCCGCTCTGCATCTGGCAAGGGCGTGGCATGGGTTAAGGCTCAGGCCCAGCGGATGAAAGCACAAGTCGTGTTCATCGACTACCTGCAGCTGTTGGCCACAGGAAAGGCCCGTGACCGCTACCAGCAAATTACGTCCATCTCCATCGCACTGCATGAACTGGCACAGACAACCGGCATTCTTGTGGTGGCTCTGGCCCAGCTGAACCGCAATTCTGCGCAGTCCCTGCCCACCGTGGCCGACCTAAAGGAATCCGGCCAGATTGAACAGGACGCAGATGCTATCCTACTGCTGGCAAACGATGTAACCACGCAAAACCGCCCTGAGAAGCACTATCATTGCAGTCTGGAGAAAAACAAAGAGGGCGATTTGTGGACACTCCCCATCACGTTCGACAAGGAGTGCCAACGCTTCCTTGAGATCACCAGCGAGTTTGAAAGGAGGTGAACTTTATGGCCCTAGACAATCGTCCAAACACCACTTCAGGGGCACGAGAACTGTATCAGAGCTATATCCGGGAGCATTATTTCCGAGTGACTACATGCGGCCCATACAGGCTTGCTCATACTCTGCATCCTATTGTACAGGATTGTTTGTATGACCCCACATGTCCACTGGACACACTACGGGCACTGTGCGCTTTTCTGAAGACCTATCTTGAACCAACCAGTAACGACATCCAATGATATGTTAAACCCGCTCAGACAAAACAAGCCGCCTTACCTGTTACCAGCAGGAAGGGCGGCGAATGGGCGGTATTTCGATTTGAGAGCCGATATACCGCCCTCATTGTATCAGAAAATGGAGGCTTTTACTATGCTGACCAACATGAAATTTGAAAATCGCCCTGTCCACCTGTTCAACATCGCTGGCCGTAAATACTACGTTGCCCGTAGCTCTGCCCCTCAGACGGGAGCCGTTGCGCTTTCGTTTGCCAATGGAGCCGCTGCTGTGCTGGCCCCGGCGAACATGAGCTATCAGCAGGCAGCTATGAAGGCGGCACAGATCTGCCTAACCCTCTGAACGCCCGAAGCGCAATTCCTGAACGCGAGAAAAACGCGAGAGGGAAAAGCCCTTTGGACGTTGAACAAACTGGGAGATCTTTTCTCATCGAACAAAGGATGAACAAAGGTCAAACGGTAAACGAACAACGAGAAAACCCGAATTTTCAGAAGCCCTAAAAAGAGAGCTGTTTTTCGTCCGAACAGGCGAGGAACAGGTGAAAACTGGTACAGAATGGAGTGAATCACAGAACCATGCCCAAGACCAAAGACGAAGCCTCTGAAGCTGGCCAAACTCTGCTTCAGACCATCGAACAGAACTCCGCTGACAACGCTAAGCTGGCCGACAAGCTGAACGGTGTTGCAGGAGCCGCCATTGATACCATCGTGAAGGTGATGCAGGCTGCCGATACGCCAAACGAATCGAAGCTCAAAGCAGCTCAAACCCTACTGAAGGCCCGGCAGGATGTTACTGACCGTCTGTTAAGGGATGAGGAGAAAAAGAGGAAAAGCAGTTTTGACCCTTTCAGCTGAACCGTATTCTATTATGCCTTGAACGCCTCACGAACCCAGGATGAACCCAGGTGAAATTCAAATAAATCCTGAAGAGTAGAACAGCTTTCACCCCGCCGGGCGAGGTGTAATAACACACTAAACTTTATCTAAAGTCCGTGTGCCCTTGCGGAGGGCATTTTCGCCGCTTCCTCGCCGCTTCGGTACAATTCCTGCAGGCGCGATACACAGCCCGCGTGTTATCGTGCCTGCTCTTTATTTTCCGACAATTCCGACACCAAAAAAGAGGGCTGAATAATGGAACAGAAATCACAGCAAACTGAACAGCAGGTCACAAACGCGGCCCTTGTCTCTCTCGCTGCCACTGGGGACAGCCTTGCTTTAGAGCAACTCTGGGCAGTCAATGAAGATTTTATACAGCGCAAAACACTGCACTGGTATAACAGATATAAGGATACCGCCGACAGACTAGGTTTAACCATCGAAGATTTGGTGCAGGAAGGCTACTTTGCGCTTATCTATGCAGCAAAGCACTACAATGCCGAACGTGGTGATTTTACAGCATATCTAAATTATGCAATTCTCCACCAAATCAGAAAGGCCACCTGTGGTGAGCACACTCGTCTTGTAACCACCAGAGACGGACGACAGGTTCGAATATCTGCGAATCTTCTGAATGACTGCATAAGCCTTGATGTAAATTTGGACAGCGATGATGAAAACAGCAGTACCAGAGGTGAGGTCACCGAAGACCCGGCAGCATCTCAGGCGTTCCAAAAATCCGAGGACGAAATCTATACCAAGGAACTGCATACCGCGCTGGAAGAAGCGATGGCACAGAATCTGACCGAACGTGAAGCACACATTCTGCGCAGCCGCTATTACAACTGCCAGAGCTTGCAGGCTGTCGGCAATGAGCTAGGGGTGCAGCGTGAAACCATCCGCCAAATTGAACACCGCTGTATCCGAAAGCTCCAAAAGCTGCCCCAGCTCCAGCGTTGGCATGACGATATCGTTTCAACAAGAGCATGGCAGGGGACAGGTTTTGGTGCATGGAAGCGCAGCGGCAGCGTTCAGGAGCGTACTGTTGAATATCTGGAAGAAAGAAACATTGAACAGTATATTGCCTTCTTAGAAAAGGCTGCCCAGCTTGCCCCCGAGCACCGCGCCACCATCGAAAAGATAAAAGCCGAGCATTACGCCCGGCTAGAACAGAGCGGCTACTATAACCGTCACCCAGAGAAACAACCTGACATCGTAGCGATAGAATAGCGATGAAACACTGGCCATTGCAAGCAGTGCTCCGTGGTACCACCATAGGCGCTGCAAGCAGTGTCTTTGTATGTACAAAGCCCCTTGCCTTGCAAGGACTTGTTGGGCAGCATCCCAAACCCTTTGACCGTGCAGCCCCCGCCGGGCGCAGCACCTCAGCTACACGATTCTGTTGACCTCAACAAAATCGCTGCATAACAAAGCCCCCAGACCGCGACAGCGCGTGTCTGAGGGCTTTTCTTCTTTCCGTGGGTATTTTCCTTGCCGTTGGTTCTATTCTCGCTCAGGCAGCCCCGGCGGGCTTATGCCGCGCAGTCAGGGAAGTTCACAACGGTGATCTCTGCCACGGCCTTTTCGACCGTCTGCAAGATGTGCTCTATCTTCTCCACCGTGTCAGCTGACAGAACGACCTCGCCGCACTGTTCGCACTTCAGACAAGGCACGTTCTTGATGACCACGACACAGTTCTTCAGCTGAACCGTGTGAATGGTCGTGCTAGGCTTCATTTCGCCCTTGCAAAGTGGGCAAGTCATTTTAGAACGTCTTTCCCTTTGGCAAGTTTCTTTTCTTCAGACTTCAATCTGCGTTCCAGCTTTTTAATGTCCTCTTCTGGCGGAAGATCCTCAGGCCGAATACCACGACCTAAAAGCATCGATCGAACACTTGAATTGTTTTGGACATGTTCATGTGTGATAGAGCTTTCTCCCTGAAGATCTTTTTGTTCAACATTGAGGTTTGTCATCTCTGTTGCAAGGTTCTTTGCAGCCAGAGTAACAGGCGGGAGAACATCCGCAAGCGGTCCACTCTTTACTCCATACTGCATCTTCATTTCTTCTGTTGTCCGCCCGCCAAACAGTGCACTGTCGCCCTTTGAGCGAATCCGTGCAAAACCACGGTCATCTACACCACGTTCATAGATGTTTTGAGAAAGCCGTTTTTCAGACGTACGCAGCTGCTGACGCTGCTGCACCCTATTCAAATCAGAAATGCGCTGTTCAAGTAGTTCCTGCTTACGCGTCTGTAAGGCAAAGTATGCCTGTGCAAAAGCAATCTCAGGCTTTCGCGGATCACCGTTCTGGGCAATCAAATAGCACGCATAGCGAATCAACATCACATCAGCAATATCCTTTGTGCCACCATTGGGCATGGGGGATGTTTTCGTGACGTCACGAAAACATCCATCTACGTCCCGACCACTAGAAGCACAAGACACCTTTGCTTTTTCGATTGCATTCACAAAGTTTTCCCATCGGGTATATCCCAGTGCAGACTGAAGTTCGCGCGCATACCAAAACTCTATACCATCCTCTGTGATATGTACAATTTGGTCAAACACATTCTTCAGCTGAACAACCTGATTTGAGTCCATCATTTTACACTTCCTTCCATTTACTCCCCGGCGGTGTCCTCTGCGGCCACATACTCCAGCAGATCACCCGGCTGGCAGTCGAGCAAGCGGCAAACCGTGTTCAGCGCAGCCCATGAAATCAATTCACCCTTTCGCAGTTGCTGAACATAGGACTGCCCCAGCAACTTTTCTGCTCGGATTCTGGTTGATGGATACCCAGCCGCTTTCAGCAATGCCAAAACATCAGCCTTATACTGTATCGCCATGTGCTTTCACTCCTTTCTATCCCTTTCTATTATATCCAGAAGCTGCACTAGAATCAAGTTCAAATATACACAGTAACAGCACTTGATATTCGTGCATTTTGTCAATAGAATACACGAGATATTAGTGTTATAATATAGACACAGCAAGGGAAGCACGACCGGAAGGCAAGGGGCGAAGGATGTACCGGGAGCGCAAGAGCAGAACGCCAGCTAAGACAGTAACCCACTTCCTGATAAGCTGTATAAAAGAAAATGGCCCGGCGACCGCTACCAACGAACCACCGAGCCAAACCCACAACAGGGTCAAGCCCATTATAACAAGGCTGACCCGCAAAGTAAAGCGAGGAACAGTATGAAGAAGTACAATCTCTCCGAGATCATGCACAAGGCGTGGAAGCTGTACCACAAGGGCGTGAGCAGCTTTGCCGAAGCCCTGCACCGGGCATGGAACAGCGCAAAGGCTGCCCCGGTCAACGCCAAGCGCATCGAGGAAGCCCAGCAGGCCACCGGGATCACCGAGCCCGTGAACACCTGGGCGGGCTGGAAAGCCGCCGGGTACATGGTGGAGCATGGCGCAAAGGCTCTGTTTCAGGCGGTGCTGATCCACAGCAGCAAGGGAGACGGCCAGACCTACCGGGCATCGTTCTTCGGTGCATCGCAGGTGCAGCCGCTGGAAGCCCTGTAACACGAGCAGAGACCCCCGGCGGGAAGATGGAAGCCCGCCGGGCATGATTGGGAGGATATGACCATGAAGTTGGAGAAGAAAATCAGCTTGCACGCCTTTGAGGTGGAGTACATCGACCAGCGGGAAGCAAAGCCCCGCACCCTGCACCGGGAAAGCATCGTGCTGGATGGTGGCCGGATGAACACGCTCGACCACCTGAACCAGACCCCACAGAGCTGGATCCGGCAGCAGTACGCCCAGCAGGGCTACACCGTGGCAGCGATTCACAAGGGCGACAGCCTGACCGCCAAGGTTGACACCGGCTTTCTGTGGAAGCTGGCCGCACTGGATGCAGCCGCAGCAAAGGCCGGCAAGAGCGTGGCCAAGCTGCTGGAAGGGGGTATCGTGAAATGCTGACCAAGCTGAAATTTGGGAATCATCCTGTTTATCTGTTCAATATCGCTGGCCGTAGGTATTATGTTACCCGCAGCAAAGCATTTCCCAGTTTGGAAAGCGTGAGCTTTGTGTCTGACCAAGCAATCTCTGTTTTTGCCCCGGCTGGTATGAGCTATCAACAGGCGGCCATGAAAGCCGCCCAGATAGTAGCCCAGCAGCACACAGCTTGATAAATTCACCCCAAGCAGTACGAAAGCCCGCCCAGTTACACACCGGACAGGCTTTTTCTTTGCCCTCAGACCGCCCCGCCGGGCATCCAGTACAAGGCACACGGTAAGGCACACAAGAGGTAGTTTTTGGGGCAATAAGGCACAAACAAGGCACTTTCCAGCCATTTTGACAGCTATATAAAGCAAGAAATCCCACGATTTACACCGTATTTTCAACGGTCAATCGTGGGATTTTACTTGGTGCGATGGAAGGGACTCGAACCCCCGGCCTACTGATTCGTAGCGCACGCCGGGCGATTCACTCAATTTTTGGAAGTTACGTTTCATCGTCATTTCCAATCGATACATCGCAGGTTTTGAGCTTGGAGTTTCTGCACCCTTTGTCCGATTTTGCAACGATTTGCACCCTTTGCACGTTTTGAAACCGTGCAAAAACCGTGCAGAAACCGTGCACTTACTCCCGGACAAACTAAAAACCACTTCATCCGACAACGACTTGACGGCATTGGTTTGAGTGGCCGTACACCAAAATCAAGTCTCTCATCAATTTATTCCATAAATACGCCGATAGCCAGACGGCATTGCTGTCTGGCTATCGGTTGCTTTTTTAGTATTCCATAAAAGGAAAGAGTTAAAGGCTTACCGCTTGTTCCTATTATATGCGCTGGGGACCCATGGCTTTTGGGCTTCGACCTCATGGCCGTAAGCCTCCAGCTTCCGCAGCTGTTCTACCACATGAGGCACATCCATCCGCTGGACCAGACTGCTGATCAGCTCCGCACCTTCCTCTGCCAGTCTTTGGCGAGTCTCCTCATCCGGGATTGCAGTGGTGGGCATATGATCGGTCGGCGCGCTAAAATAATAGCCGGTCGAGGCGCTCTGGTAGGCCAGATTAAAAATGTCGTTGAAGGCGTCACACTTCTTAGGCAGCTGCTCGGAATATTCGGTCGTCAGGGGGACATCCTCCAGACGGTTCATGATCTGATACGCGCCCACCGTGATCGTGTGGAACGCATCCATGCTCTTGAACAGGTCACGGGCGTTCTGCAGCATCTGCATCGACAGATCCATGTACAGGATAGGGACACCCGTCTCATCGTAGAAGTCGCGCACCATCGGGCTACAGGTCATATGCGCCGGGCCGTGGAAGCTGATGTAGATTTGGCGCTTGAAGCCCTGACGCAGCAGGCTGTGAGCAATGGCGGACAGATAGTTGATCCCCTCACGGACGCTCACCTGCGTGGTGCCGCGGCCGGAAGCGGTGGCACCGGCATAGAAATAAGGCAGGCCGGTCAGAACCAGACCGTCGCAGGCTTCTGCCATTTTCAAGGCATAGGCCTCGCTGATAGTCGTCTCGCTGTCCAGCGGGAAGCCGCCGTGCATTTCAACGGTTCCTACAGGAACGATGATGATGTCATTGCGTTCCAGATAAGCTTCTACTTCACTGTTCAGCATCTTGGGAAGAATGCGCGTACGAAGTTCCATGATTGAAATCCTCCAATGTTACAGCCCGAAAACGCGCTGAGCGTTTCCACGGCAGATTTTTTGATAAGCTTGTGTGCTGAGTGCACCCTTGGCAGTCTGTTCGTCCAGCCATGTGCCCAGAGAAAAGGTCATGCCTGCGTTTACCATGTCGGTGGCAAAGAACAAACGGTCAGCATATGTTTCCAGAAATTCCAGTCCGAATGCCGGATCACGCAGGATTGCCTGTCCGGCGCTGTTGGCGCTCAGGTCGCCGTACAGATTCGGATACTTGGCAAACAGCTCCGGCACCCGTCCGCCGGGAACAACGGAGCCCTTGCCCCATTGGTTGCGAGCCTCTTTTTCGGTGGGAGCATCGCCGCTCATCTCGATCCAGAATGTCTGGCTGTGCCCCAGAAATTTCGTCTTTGGAAATTTCTGCAAAGCGCGTTCAAGCAGCGGCAGGCCGGGATCATCCACGATGCCATAGCTGTACCCCACCTCGGGGCTCATGTGGAAGGTGATGGGCAGCTCCAACTCTCCGGCTGCAGCAAAGATCTTTTCCAGAAGCGGGTCGTCCAGACGGCGATTTATGCACAGCTCGCCGATGCCAACGGCTCCTTCTGCCTTGTACGTGGCAAGCCGTTCCGGAATGGTATCCGGGTCCAGCGGGTCAAGATTGCACATCCATGCAAAATGTGACGGATCTGCCTGTGCGATCGCACGGTTGTCAGCATTGGAGCCGAAAGGCATCTGTGGCCGGGAATTTTCGCTGGTACTCATAAGGACAGCTTTTTGGATGCCAAGCTCCGCCATGTGGGGCAGCATCTCTGCCGGGTCGCTGACCCACATTTGTTCGGTCCGTGGCAGTGGAATACGGGAAAGATGGAGATGTAGGTCGATTTTCTGCAGCGATTCCATAGCCGATTTATGCCTCCTCAGCAGTACCGTTCGCGCGACGTTCTGCCAGTTCTGCGTACATGGTCTCAGTGGTCTTCTGATCCAGATTGAAAATCAGGCCGATGCCGATCAGCTCCAAAATGCAGGTAACGACCGGCACTGCGTTGACAAGATAGTAGATGTTGTTGACGGTAGCAGCGGACTGTACAGCACCGGCACCGGAGACATAGCCGATGGCAGCCAATGCGCTGGCAGCACCGGTAGAGGCGATGGTGGAGCCGATCTTACGACTGAAAGTGTACAGGCTGTACATACTGCCGTCACTGCGGATGTTCATCTTCCACTCGCTGTAATCCAGACAGTCGGTGACCAACGCCCAGATCAGCATGGCGAATGCAGACTGACCGATCGTAGCCAGCAGGTTCAGGATGGTGTAAAGCATGACATTCTGGATGGGGAAGAACAGAATGAGGGCAGAGAGCACCAGATTATATGCGCTCATAACAAGGATCACGTTCCGCT
>ERZ506999.887-NODE-887-length-11453-cov-5.031058_pt1 | contig 11453 bp, 8 predicted proteins | sample MGYA00512881_ERZ506999 | MGnify/ENA metagenome assembly ERZ506999
CATTTTTCACCCCGGATGGCCGCATGACCGATACCATGCCCCTGCGCTGCGAGATTTTCGAGATGATGCGTGAATATGTCGGGGCAAACCTTGCCAAGAAGGTCACCAATGTGGTGGATGTGCTGAAACTGGCGGCACAGGTGGAGGACTTTCCACCTGTCACCGACCGCATTGCGCTGGCAAACGGAACCCTGTATCTGGACGGCACCTTTCAGGAGGGCAAGCCGGAGATCGTCCGCAACCGGCTCCCGGTCAAATATGACCCGAAAGCTGCACAGCCCACCCATTGGCTGCGGTTCCTGTCCGACCTGCTCTACCCGGAGGACGTTCCCACGGTGCAGGAGTTCATCGGCTACTGCCTGATCCCCAGCAACAAGGGTCAGCGCATGATGGTCATCAAGGGCAGCGGCGGTGAGGGCAAGTCGCAGATCGGCGTGGTGCTGTCCCGGCTGTTCGGCTGCAACATGAAGGATGGCAGCATCGGCAAGATCTCGGAGAACCGCTTTGCCCGTGCCGACCTCGAACACACCCTGCTCTGCGTGGACGATGATATGCGGATGGAAGCCCTGCGCCAGACCAACTATGTCAAGTCCATCGTGACCGCACAGGGGCAGATGGACTTGGAGCGCAAGGGCAAGCAGAGTTATCAGGGTTGGATGTACGCCCGCCTGCTGGCGTTTAGCAATGGCGATTTGCAGGCATTGTATGACCGCTCGGACGGTTTCTATCGCCGTCAGCTCATCCTGACCACCAAGGACAAGCCCCTGTCTCGTGTGGACGACCCGGACATTGCCGAGAAGATGGCGGCAGAGGTCGAGGGCATCCTGCTGTGGGCATTTGAGGGCTTGCAGCGGCTGGTGAAGAATGGCTTCCAGTTCACCGAGAGTGACCGTGCCAAGCGCAACCGGGAACTGGTGAAGCGGGACAACAACAATGTGTTCGATTTCCTCGAATCCGAGGGCTACATCCGCCTGAAGGCGGATGCCTGCACCAGCTCGAAAGAGCTGTATGAGGTCTACAAGATGTGGTGCGAGGAGAACAGCCTGAATGCGATCAAGGCACGAGGGTTCAGCGATGCGCTGATCGCCAACCAGCGCAGGTATAATCTGGAATCCACCAACAACATCGTCAACTCGTCCGGGCGGCGTGTCCGGGGCTTTGTGGGCATCGAAGCCCTTGTGCAGCCCGACCTCACCCCCAATAGCTGGCGGGCATGACCCGCTTTTGATCCCCCTATATGGTGCGTTTTCGGTCTTTCGCTGCGTACGTGCGTACAAAGAAAGCCGCCTGTTGCGTACGCACGTACGCAGCAAAACGCCAAAGTTCTCCTTTATAGGGGGGTGGCAAAGTGTCAGGTTGACAGTTTGCCAAGAGTGGTAAGTGACGGGAAACGGTACTTACCAGCTCCTACCCAATTCCCCAAAATGGGAATCAGGGTGGGATGGCCGTTATCAGACCGTCTATCTGCCTGTTACCATTTTGGGAACAGGCAAAATCAGTTGGTCAATTTGGCCAACTGAAAAAGCCGGACGAGCTGCGGGCAGGGATTCGCAAATCTTTGCCTGTCAGCTTGCCCGGAGCAAGAGTGCAGAGAGCGCAGCTCTTTGCCCCAGTGATATGATGCTGTGCGTCATATCCTACTGGGTATTATCTGGCGCAAAACGGCGGCAGATCCAGCAGCTCCGCTGCTGCGTTCTCCCCGCCAAGCTGTTGAAACGGAGGGATGTCTATCTGAAACTGACACGACACAACGGACGAGCCGGAGCACACGGCACTTACAACCCCAAGCACAATGACCGCAGTTTCAACCTTGCTAACAGTGAGCACATCGACCCGGAACGAGCCAAGGGCAACATCTACTGGGACTGCTTCCACGGCTTCCATTCGGCTCTCGCTCCACCCGACCCGGATGATCTGGCGGCGACCTTTTCAGATGTGGAACGGCAATTCTATGAGACCCACTACACTGCCTTTGTCGAAAGCCAGAATGAGCGTAACGCCAAGATCCGGCACACAGAGCGCAACCGCTCCATTCCCGACCTGTTGTCCAGCCGCAAGACCTGCCCGGAGGAGAGCATCTACCAACTTGGAACGTTGGATGAACACGCTTCGGCGGAGGATTTGCTGAACATCGTCACCGAGTTCATCGAGGCGTTCAAAGCCAAGTATGGCGACCATGTTCATGTGCTGGACTGGGCACTGCATCTGGACGAAAGCACACCCCACATCCATGAGCGCCATGTGTTCGACTGTGAGAATAAGTACGGCGAGGTGGCACCCCAGCAGGAAAAGGCGCTGGAAGCGTTGGGCTTCGACCTGCCCGACCCGGCCAAACCCCTCAGCCGCCGCAACAACCGCAAAATCACCTTCGATGCCGCCTGTCGAAAAATGCTGTTTGAGATTGCAAAACGTCATGGGTTAGATTTGGAGGAAGAAGCGGAGTACGGCAGCCGCAAATATCTGGAAAAGCAGGATTTCATCCTTGCCAAGCAGAAGGAGCAACTTGCCGCCCAGCAGAATAAGCTGGATGAATTGACCCTGAAAGTATCGGACATGGAGACCCTGCTGGAAGATGTTTCGGTAGCAGCCTACGACAAGGCAGTGGAGGTCGTGACGGATGTAGTACGCACCGAGACCCGCAAGGAAGATATGCGGATGATCGAGGAAACGAAGAAGTGGGTGCTGTCCCCGGAACGCAAGGCTCCGCAGTCCACGAGAGAGTATGCCGCCCATCGATTGGACACCGTGCTGGACAAGTTCCTCAAGACTATGCAGACCACTGCTACACGTCTGCAAGAGAAGCTCCTGAAACCGGAGGCCCGGCAGAAAGGCAAGGAGCAGGTCAAGGAGAAAGCACGGGATTCCGTTCTGCAACTGCTGAACCGCTTGCAGGCAGAACAGGCACAAAATAAACCAGCGGCACAACCCCGCACACAGGAGGGGCACTCGGAAATCTGAACCTCATCGGGAGCGTTTGGGGCAGAAAGCTGGCACCTTCTGCCCCGGCACCCGGTTACAAGGATATGGAGGTGCAAGTGAAAGAAGTTCCGATTTGGCAAAAGAGTAATCTGACCTTGGAGGAAGCGGCGGCTTACTCTGGGATCGGTATCAATAAACTGCGGTCAATGACCGATAGCGATGAATGCAAGTTCGTCCTTTGGAACGGAACCAAACGGCTGATCAAACGCCGTAAGCTGGACGAATATCTGGACAAGGCATTCTCGATCTGATGCGGTGTAGAAAATTGACCGTTTGATGTTGCAGGGAGTCTTGCGTCATGGTATACTCATGGCGTAAGGCTCCTTTTCAACATTCTGTGAATGAAAAGGAGAGTTTATATGCAAAGACGTAAAGATAATAAAGGCCGTGTTTTGAAAGATGGCGAGGTCTACCGCAAGAGCGACGGGCTGTATATGTACCGTTGGACTGCAAAAAACGGAAAACGCCATACCATCTATGATGCAACCTTGGAGGGGCTGCGCGAAAAGGAAGAGAAGATCCAGCACGACTTGGCAGATGGCATCCGCATCCCGGAGTGCAGCTTGACCCTGAATGACCTGTTTGAACTGTGGCGTAAGAACAAGGTGGGCTTGAAAGAGCATACCTTCGCCAATTACGTCTATATGTACAATCGGTTCGTCCGGGATGAGATCGGCATGATGAAGCTCAAGGACATTCGCAAGTCGGATATCCGCAGCTACTACAATGGCATCGTCCGCAATGGCAAGATGGCGTTGAACACGCTGGAAACCATCCAGAATGTTCTCCATCAGGTCTTTGCGGTGGCGGTGGACGATGAGTACATCCGTGTGAATCCCACGGATGGTGTCCTGACGGCCATTAAAGCCGCCCACCAGTACGAAACGCCCAAACGACACGCTCTGACCCTGCCCCAGCAGCAGGCGTTTCTGAATTTCATCAAGAAAACGCCGAAGTTCCAGCACTGGCTCCCGATGTTCACCTTCATGCTGGGTACCGGATGCCGTATCTCGGAAACGGTTGGCCTGTGCTGGAGCGACATCGACTTCGAGAGTGGGTTTATCACCATCCAGCACAATCTGGTGTACCATGACCACGAGGTGGGCGGCTGCTATTTCACCATGTCCACCCCCAAGACTGCTGCAGGCAAGCGGGCAATTCCAATCTTGCCCGAAGTGCGGAAGGCACTGGAGCAGGAACGCACCAACCAGCAGGAGCTGGAACTGGTATGCGAATACGAAATCGACGGAATCTCGGACTTCGTATTCCTGAACCGCTTTGGCCAGCCGCAGAACCCGCAGACGGTCAACCGCGCCATCAAGCGCATCAGCGTGGCACACAACGAAGCCGAGCTGGAAAAGGCCGAAAAGGAAAAACGGGAGCCGCAGCTGCTGCCGCCCTTCTCCTGCCATAATCTCCGGCACACGTTCTGCACCCGGCTGTGCGAAAATGAAACCAACCTGAAGATTATTCAGGACATCATGGGACACCGGGACATCAGCACTACGATGGAGATTTACGCAGAAGCCACCAAGGAAGCCAAAGCCCATTCCTTTGCAAATCTGAACGGTAAACTGGGCATTTCGGTCTGAAATCCACTACACCAACTACTACACCACTTTTACACCAAATTGCCGGTAAGTTGTGGAGAGTTGCGTAGGGTGACGTACGGGAGATGGAAAAAGGAAGCCGCATGGATAGGCTTATAAAGGGAAATAAAGCCATTTGTGAGCCTTCCTTGACCTGTCCCCACGATGAAGCCCATCGACCAGTAAAAGAAGGCTGCCGGGGCTCCGCCGGCGCAAAGCCGTACGAAGCTGCCGGAAGCGTCCCCGGAGCGTCCGGAACCTAGAATCAATATAAAAGAGCCGCTGCACCTGTGTGAGGTGCGGCGGCTCTTTTTGCATCTTTTCAGCGAAGGCTGGGGCGCGGGAGCGCGGTTCAGCGGGCCTTCTTCGGGCCGCTTTCGTCCGGGGCGGAGTCGGGGGCGCTGTTGCCGCCGGAATTCAGGATCGCCGCAAACTGCTGCAGCTGCTTGAGGGAGCTGACCCCCAGCTTTTCGTAGATGTTCTTGTTGTGGAAGCGCAGGGTGCTGTCCTTGATGTCCAGCTGCTCCACGATCTCCCGGGAGCGCAGCCCGGACACATAGCCGTCAAAGATGCGGCGCTCGGTCTTTGTCAGGTTGGGGATGCCCTCCAGAAAGGTCTGGAAGGCATCGGGGACGGATTCGTTGCGGCACACGTCCGCCAGCCGGGAAAGCTCTGTCTGCATCTGCTGGCGCTCCATCTGCAGCTCGTCCATCCGCCGCCGGGACTCCCGTCGGTCCTCCTCAAACTGCCGGAACGCAGGCGAGAGGATGTGCTGGTGGAAGTACATGCAGCAGAACACCACAAAAAAGAGGATGAACAGGCCGATCAGCAGCATTTGCAGGTTGCCGGAAAAGATCAGCCTGCGGTAGTCCGTCATGGGGATGCAGACGGCCAGCCGGTAGGACTGGTTCTCGCTCAGGCGGCAAAGCTCCGAGATGCCTGCATAGGCGCTGTCGGAGCCGATCAATTGGGTCAGGCTGCCGCCCATGCTGCGCAGCACCAGCATGTCCCGGGGGGCATGGAAGTAGCCGCCGGTGGTGCCGCTGCTGAGGGCGGCGCTGGCGTTCAGCCCGCTGTCTGCCGGGGCAAGCAGGCAGATCAGGTGGTCAAAGCCGGTGGGCTGGGCAAAGTTCTGCTTGAAAAAGCTCTGGCTGATCTCAAAGCCGCACAGCCCGTACATGGTGCCGTCGCGGCCCCGCAGGGGCAGCAAAAACAACTGCACCTCCTCCGAGGTGCCGGGCAGCTCGAACCGCTCGGTCAGCGTGTAAGACTGGTACAGCGGGGCGCTGCCGGGGGTCATCCAGCGGTCGTAGTCCGGGAACTGGTCGGTCTGGAATTCCATGCGCCATTTGCGATGGGGCATCACGCTGTGGGTCTTGCCCACATCCGCGCTGCCGCGGTAGAGCAGCAGAGGCACGGTGGGGGTGTCGGCACCGCCTTTCTGCACATAGAGCCCGGCGCGGGAGTACCCGGCCCCCTCCATGCGGGTGTTGACGGTGGCATCCAGCAGCACAAAAGCACCGGAGCAGCTGGTCCGGCGCAGGCTGCGGCAGAGCGGTTCGATCATCTCCTCCTCCAGCGCGTTCAGCACCTCGGGGGAGTCGTTCAGCTGGTCAAAGGTCATCTCCCGGCTGGCAAGCTGCCGGTCCACCAGAGCGCCCATATCCTCAGAGAGGTTCACGCCCATGACCGCCAGCTGGTCAAAATAGCGCTCCATATCGTTCTGGAACACCGAATACTGGATCTCCAGGCTGCGGGTGGTGTCCTTTTTGGTGTTGTGCAGGCTGGCAAACAGGAACAGCGCCGCGCCAAAGGTCAGCAGCAGCAGTGCAGCCAGCAGCAGGCAGGGCCACAGCAGCCGGGAACTCATGGAGCTCTGGCGGATATTCTCACGGTGCCGGGCAAAAAAGTGCATCAAAGTTCCCCCTTTTTGGCTGTGCTGCGGGTTCAGGCATTGTCACACAGCAGCTGCCAGGTCTCCTCAGTCAGGGCTTCCAGCGTTTCGCCGTTGGCAAGCCGCTGGGGGTAGTCCTTCTGGCGCTGGCGCAGGCTGTCGTACAAGGCCTTTGCCTTGGCGTGGTACCCCACGATGCCCGGCTCGGACAGGGGGGTGTTCTGGAGACGCATCTCGTTGTAAACATCGTACAGCCGCTGGTAGCTCTGCTGCTCGAACGGATAGTCTGCAATGGCATCAAAGGCGGCGCTGGACACCGGCATATATCCGGTGTCGGCGGCAAATTCCAGATTGCGCTGCTGCTCGGTGAACCAGCGCAGGAACACGGCGGCGGCTTCGGCCTTCTGGTCGGTGGTCTGAAAGGCGCACAGGCCCACACCGGCCTGCGGCATCAGGGGCGTGGCGGTGCCTGCGGCGTGGGGCAAAGGAGCCAGCAGCAGGTCGGTGGGCTCGGTGGTGTTGTCCGGGTAGGTGACGAAATCATTGTAATAGAGGATGGCCGCAGAGCTGCCAAGGCCCGCCAGCGTCTCGCCGGTCATCACCTGCGTGTTGGAGTACAGGTCCGAGATCAGAATATCGCCCTGCACCAGCCCCCGGGCAAACTCCATCCACGAGGTACGGAAAACTTCATTGGTCAGGTCGTACCAGCAGTCCTTGTATAGTTCGCCGCTGCCCTGTTCCAGCGCGTTCAGCTCCACCAGACGCAAGGGGTAGTCCAGCGCGCAGAAGGGCTTGCCCTGCGACCACTGCCGGTAGGCGGCGGCCATCTCAAAAAAGCCGTCCCATGTGGCAAGGGTGGAAAGCTGTGCCCCGGTATCCGCCGCAAACCGGGCGTACTGGGAGCCATTGAGGAAGATGAGCTGGGTGGATTTGGACACCGGGAACACCACCTGCCGCCCCTCAATGATGCCGTCCTGCACAAAGCCAGGCACGTAGGCCGCCATGTCCTCGGCGGTGAACCAGTCGTTCCAGTCCACAAGGGTCTCAATGCCCAGTGCGCTGGCATCCGCGGGGTGGGCCGAGAACAGGTCTGGCAGGTCCAGCGCACCGGGTTTCCCGGCCTTGGCATCCTGCAGCTGGCCGCCAATGGCGGCGCTGTTGGTCATGTTGGTCACATTGAGCAGAATGCCCTTCTCCCTGCCCACGGTGTCGTTGAACTCGGTGAGCAGGCGGTTCATGGGCGAGTCTGCCTGTTCGCCGTACACATGCCAGATGCTGAGCATGGTGGGGTCCTTGGCAGAGAGCAGGGTCTTGCTGCCGCCGCAGCCCGCAAGAGCCAGACTGGGGAGAACTGCCGCAAGCTTCAAAAATGTCCTTCGTTCCATCTTCGTGATTCCTTTCCGCATTTTGCAGCCAAGGGGAAAACCGGCAAAAGAAGGGCCGCAGCGGCCTGCCTTGGCGGGCAGCCGCCCCAAATCCCCCCAATTTTGGGCTTTTTGGGGGGATTCCTTGCGGGGAAGGCCCAAAATCCCCAAAATTTATTTTCAAATTGCCCCCCAAAAACGGCTTTTCTGGGGGGGCAATTTTTTTTCGGGTATGGTACAGTACAAACAGAAGAAGTCTCGCACCGGTGCAGAAAGCCTGTCGCTGTGCACAAAACGCATCAACGGGCAACTGCGGATTCTATTCATAAGGATAGCATAAGATGGAGCGGACTGCAAGTACCGAGAACCCCACGCCCCACAAAGCCCCCCGGAAAAACAGGGGGGACCAACAGAAAGGAGCACCCCATGAAAGAGATGAACAGACGCGCATTCCTCACCCTTACCGGCGCAGCCCTTGCAATGATGGCACTGGCCGCCTGCGGCGCTGACGATGTCCCTGCCGTACCTCCCGCACCCGCAGCACCTACCAGCAAGGAAGCTGAGCTGGTGGCAGCCATCAACAAGGTCTGGAAGAAAAAGTTTGATGCAAGTCAGGTTACCCATGAGCAGCTGACCCTCAATCAGGATGCGCAGGGAGCCATAAAAATCCAGGGAGGAATCTTCGAGAACGCACAAACCCCGGTGCGTACGCTGACAACGGAAGACATGCAGAAACTGGTTGAGATTCAAAAGTGGCAAATTTCACTGGAGAAAAAGTATGATCTTGGAGGCGCTGCCGGTATCTCCGAACCGACTGGCGAGGACGGAAATATGGAGATATCCTTGACGTTTGAGTATTCCTGCGAGGATGCGGTGATTCAGAAATTTGTGGATAAGATCATGAAGTATAGTCTCAGCCGGGAGGCAGAGTTCATCAGCATCTACTGCCCGGTGGTTCAGGGCAAAACCTACATGATCGCTACCGTGTTCTGGAATAAAAAGGCATAAGATAACCAGACTTCCCCCTTTTGCCCCGGGCACACTCCCCCTGTGTCCGGGGCTTTATAGAAAGGAGCACCCCCATGAAACGATACGACCGACGGACGTTCCTCAAGCTCTCCGGCGCATCGGCGGTGATGCTGGCCCTGAGCGCCTGTGAGGACGAAGGCTTTGGCGGTTCCGGTACTCCGGGAACCCCGGACTCCGGCAGCTCCCTCCCCCCCTCTGCCTACGATCCCTTTTACAGTGGGGAGATCACCACCCTTGGCCCGCCGCTTCCGGAGGCTCCTGATTCGCCCCCCATTCCGGTGATCCGGGACGGCAGAAAGATCTTTGAGATCATCAATGCCGAGCTGACCCGGCGGAAGGTGCAGTACTTCAAACTGCAGTACAATGCAGGTCTGGAACACTCCATTCAGTCCGAAATGCAGATGTTTGTGGACTACGACACCCCTTCCTTCTCCGAGGAGGAGGGGCTGGAAGCCCGGATGAACGGCGATTATGTGGATGGAATGTGGGCTGGCTTTGATGAGGGCGGCTATGGATGGGGCAGAGGCTCCACCGGCTTCATCCGGAGCATCCACCACAACTGCTATGGCATCCAGTTGGACCATTACAGAGAGAAACGCTACTATCTGGACCGGCCCTACCCGGCCAATCAGGCCCAGTTCAAGGCCCTGATGGATGAGCTGGAAGGAAAATTCAATTATGCCCCGGGCCCCATGGACTCTCAGGAAGTGGACATGTTCGACATCGGCATCACTGTGGCGGATGTTCAGGGCAAGACCTACTGGGCGGCCTATATCATGCGTACGCCAGAAAACCCCACCAACGATGAATGACGAAAAGGAGACAGCCATGAAACACAAACGTTTTGCCGCTGTGGTTCTGGCAGCGGCTCTCTGGCTGACCGGCTGCGGCGGCGCAGCGGCCCCCGCGGCCCCCGCAAACTCCGGTGCAGCTGCCAAAAGCACCGCAAGCACGGCAGTGCAGACAGCCCAGAAGGAGCGCATCACCGACCAGTTCGCGCTGGAAAAGAACGTTTCGGGCGTGTGGGGGGAGGAAGCGGTGCAGTACATTTCCGTCCATGTGCCGCAGCTGGAATGCGACAGCTCGGATGCCGTAAGCCTGAACAAGGAGCTTGCCGCCATCTATGCGGCAGATTTCCGGGAATATGAGGCCTACGAGGAGGCCGGGCAGCCGGGCGGCGAGTACCCGCAGATCGGTGTGGGCTGGGATGCCTACTGGTACGGCGATTGCGTCAGTCTGGTGGTGCGCAGCCGCTATGGCGGCACCGCCCCGTGGCGTTACAGCGGCTGGTGCTTCGATTTTGCCACCGGCCAGCAGATCACCGTGGCTGAAATGCTGCAGCGCATGGGTCTGGACCCGGACACCGTGCAGGCGCAGGTGCAGCGGCAGGCCATGCAGGCCTTTGACCGGGAGATGGCGCAGGGCGCGTATTACGAGGGCCTGCGTCTCGGCGGAGAGCTTTCGCAAATGCGAATGGATACGCTGGAATACAATGAACTGGAAAGCCTGTGCCTGCTTTTGCCACAGCAGGATCAGCTGGTGCTCCGTGGAAAGTACAGCTGTGAAGAAGGCTGGCAGCAGCTGGATGTGGAGATCCCGCTGACCTCCGCCGCCCCCGCCGACACCCCGGTGCTGACCGATACCTACGACGGTGTGCAGGTGCAGCTGAAGGGAACGCAGGCCGCCATCACCCTGAGCCCCGCGCCAAAGACCGACCAATGGGGCGACATTGGCATCCGGGTGGAACAGACGCGCACCTACCCCATCCTTGGCGCTTACAATGAATATGTGGACGTGTGCATCGGGGAGCAGGAGGACGGCTTCTTCCGCCCGGTGGTCTATCTGCTGACCAAAGACGGCGTGGTGGAGTATGTGGACGTGCTGCGCTGCCTCCTGTTCGGGGATGCCATGGTCTGCCAGGACCCCATCTACTTTGCCAACAACGGTGTGGCGCTGGAACTCTGCGGCAGCGAGGTGAACCTGCGCCGGGCGGATGGCTCTGTGCTGGAACTGGCTCCCCTGTCGGCAGAGTGGAGCGCGCAGGAGATCCCCTATTCCGTCATCGGCTCCTACAACTACACCGACGAAACCGGCTGGAGCTGGATGGACCTGACCAGTGACGGCAGCGTCCAGATGGGCATGCAGGACAACAGCCGCATGGATCAGGGCGATGCCGCGTATCTGGGCGTTGTGCCCGAGGGCGTGGTGCTGGGCATCTCTACGGATGCGGGGCTCAACTTTGTGGCGGCGTTCAAGATGGACCTGTACAACGAGAACCTGACCATGACCATGATCGCCGGGCAAAACCCCTTTGCCGAGGGCGAGACCCAGCTGCAGATGACCCGCAGCTACGGCTGAGAAAACAAGGAGAACGACCATGAAACACAAACGCCTTGCCGCTGTGGTGCTGGCGGCGGCTCTCTGGCTGACCGGCTGCGGAGGCGCGGCGGCTCCCGCTGCCCCCACAGGCTCCGGCACTGTCCCCCAGAGCACCGCAGACACGGCGGTGCAGACAGCACAAAAAGACCGTATCACCGAGCAGTTCACGCTGGAAAAGACCGTCCGGAACGATCGGGGCATCACCTATGGGCTGAACAT
>ERZ506999.888-NODE-888-length-11450-cov-4.825976_pt1 | contig 11450 bp, 8 predicted proteins | sample MGYA00512881_ERZ506999 | MGnify/ENA metagenome assembly ERZ506999
GAAAAATCCGAGGTTCGAATAATGTACTACTGACTTATTCTTATCACCAGTCACCAGGCGGATAATGTCTATATACTTGATAGCCCGACTTGCTTCGTGATAAGATTCTTTCAATCGTTGATACCCTTCCACACTTTTTCCTATACCAATCTGAAAGTCTGTATCTTTCTTTCTATAAAGGATGCTTCGCTGGATAACATCCTCTACTTTTTCCATCTCTTTCTGATACTCCAGTTCTGTCTGATTGGAATCTACCTGTTGAATCATAACAATCTGATCCATATTTCTGTAAATAAGCGCATCCGGCAAAAGATGCATCAATTCACCCTCGATAACACCTACTTCGTGAAGCTGTTCTTTTGTATATTTTCTTTGTACATTTTTTGTGATGGTATGAAAATCAACAACCCTGTAAGTATCGCTTTCTTTCATGCCGAGCTGTGCTGCCGCTTCAGTCATTTCTTTCGAACTAAGTAATCCATTCAGAATATTATGGATAAGATCTCTCTGATACTTCTTTTTCACTTCATCCTGTGCAAATTCACTCAAAAATCCATACTGCAAGTTAATAATCGCATTTTCGATTGCCATATAATCAAGTTCTGTCAGTTCTCTATTTTCTTCTGTTATTGTTATATATATTTCCACCTCACTCAATATGGCAAATTTCACTACATATTGAACACAGCTTCCTTTCATCTGCTTCATATATTGAAATTTCGTAATAATATTGGGTTTATATGGCTGAATTTCATCCGACAATATTAACTTGGAGTTGTCCGAGTTTGTTGAAACCATACAATTAAGATTACCATAATACAATACAACAGGATTCTCGATCATGATACTTAAAAATTTGATAATATCACTTGCTGTATTACTTGATCCATTATTTCTTAAAATAAACGTATTAAAATTATCATGTGTAATTTTAAAATACTTTAAGCGTGCAGTGTCTTTATCGAATACCTGCATCATAACATGACGGATAATTCCCCAGTAATAAAAATCTTCTGAAATTTCTACCAGCGGAATTTCATATTTTTTGCAGTGTTTTTCTAATAAACTCAATCTGCGTCCTGTAGGATCATATTCTTTTCTTTTCTTTACAATGAATCCACTTATGTCACTTTTAACTAAATCTTCAAAATGCTGCTCTACTTCTCGATCATTACATGATAAATATACCTGAAAACTGGTTATGAGTATTTCACCACCCGTCAGGTATCGCTCCATATCTTCAATTTCGATTATTCGAATGCCTTTCACTTCCAAATCTAGACCTTTTTCACCGCAAAGCAGCTTCATTTTTGGAAACTGTTCTGATTCAAGTAATTTTCTTACAGTATATGCCATCGTTACTCCTTATCCATTGCAAAATCAATACAACATAATATCAGTTATGTTGTAGACAAGGAAGATTCTGTGAGGTATACTTGACCTTAAGAAAAAAGCGTTGTGAAATAAGGCTATTTATTATCTGACATGAAGGTGATTTTTGTCTAATCAATTGCCGTTTTTGTGCAATTTATAATGAAACAGGTCATATTTAACTTATTAACAAACAAAACAGATGTGAAAAATCAGTTTACAACATAACTGATATTATGTTGTACTCCTAATATTTTTTGTTCAATAAACCTATCTATTCGTTTTTGGAAAACAGATTCTGTAGTCGCTGTGTATATTCTTGTAACATTAACACTACTATGTCCTAGTAAATCTGCCAGGCCAGCAAGATCCTTTGTATCCTCATAATAACTTCGTGCAAACAAATGTCTTAGATTATGTGGGAAAATTTTTGTTTCTGCCACTCCAGCTTTTTTTTTTAAATTTTTCATTTCCCGCCATAGATTACTTCTATCTTTTAATTTTCCAGTTTTTGTGATAAAGACCCATCCGGTTTTAATTCCATGTTCTTTGCAATAATTCAGTAAGTTTTCTCTTAGAAGTTTCGGTAAAAAAATTTTTCTATACTTTCCTTTATTATAAATTTCAATCTTTCCCCGTTTAATCCGTTCCACTGTAAAATATTTAAGTTCGCTGATTCGTATACCTGTACAAGCGATTGTTTCCATACATAATGCAAGCTGTTCCTTTCCATCTTTCTTTGCTGCATAGATTAATTTTTGATACTCTTTCCTTGTAAGTTCCTTTTGGGTTTGTATAAACGGTTGTTTTTGGATCTTAATTCTTCTGACTTTCAGATTGCCCGTACCTAAAAATCCTAGGAATTGATTCAGCGCAGCTAAAATTGAATTAACACTATTAATTGCATATTTTTGGATCAGGCAGTCCTTGTATTGTAAGAGTATTTCTTTATTGATACATTTATCTTCATCTAAATATTGAAAAAAGGCTTTTATATCAGACGTGTATTTTTGAATTGTTGCTTTTGCATTTTCTCTTACATGCAAATAAGTCGCAAACTCGCTGATTATCCCCTCAGATATCTTGATTGAATTCTCCATTACTTTCATTAACATCTTCCTCCTGATAAATCTTACTTCCCCATTATAACCTTTTTTGCTAATCAGCCGCCCACCTTACTTGTCTTTACCTTTCGTCATCTATCATTTTCTGACTGATTTTGCTATTATTTCAACAAAAGACATCTTTGGTATCTCTTTAATTTCCTCTGCTGAAATAAATACATCTGTTTTATACATAATTTTTATCCTCCTCGTTCTGTATTTTTTCTTTCAAAATACATATGGGATAAAATATTGCGTATTACTAAATCAGTTATGAAATTTTTTATTTTTGGGAAAAATGGATATATTTTCGGAATAAAAATATCCTTTTTGGATATAAGAAATTACTCATAGATTTGTTTCACAATATCTTTTGGCTACAAAAAGTGTATCACGAAAGTAAAAAAAGCGCCCGAAACCCTTCTATAGGGTTTCGAGCAAAAAAGCGTTCTATTCAAACTCTTCCCAATGGAAGTATCATCAAATCAAAAATGCTGATTTTATGCGGCATTCCACCGCATCTGTTTCATCTAATGTTACTCTTTTCATATCGTTTTAAAAAACTTTAGTAGCAAATTAGTTGCAATTATTCAATATTGCATCTACAAAGACCATGGCAGATATATTCTACTTTTACTACTAAAAACGAATAATCAAATGGGGCTTGCGGGTGCTTAACTGTGCCTGCTGCCACACCCACTATGAAAGGAGCTTTTTTATGAGCAATCAACATAAGCATCCAACTATAAGTTTTAGAATAAGCGATGCTGAACGCAAGCAAATCGAAGCCCGCATCCTTGCCAGCAGTATGATGAAGAAAGATTACTTTGTCCGTTCCTGCATCTATAACCGCATCTGCGTTGTAGGCAAGAAAGAAACCATATATCCGCTTGTGCAGACTGTTAATGCACTATATCTGCAATTACTTGAAATGCAAAAAGCATTTGCTAAATACTGTGAACATCAAACTTTAAACAATCTTCCCACAAGCGATGAAATCCAAGGACTACAGACCGACTATAACAATATGCTTACAGCCATCATTGACCTGCTTGATGGTGCTAAGTATCTGTGGGAAGGAGAACACCATGAAACAAAATAATCCATGTTACCTGCTTGGTATGTATGAACCTGATACAGATTCCGTTATTGTTAATGCCATCAATGATACATATACCGGCACGCCTCTTATTATCAGTTGTGAAAAATGTAATTCAGCTGTCTTGCTCGATACACCTGATGATATCGCGTATCTATACCGTCTGGCACAGGAGAATCCTCTGCTGTATGCTGAATTAGCTTGTAAACCTAATGGATTACAGGAATATGTGGATGCTATGAATGAATTCAATTAACAACATAATTCTTATCTCACCAGTTGCAGACTTCTTTTGCGACTGGCGAGATATATCCTATCCCCGTTATCATTATTTTAAATGCTCCCCATTATTCTAAGCCGATTAACTTTGCCAGCTTTTTTAACATATGAATCTGTTGCTGCCAGCACTTCTTGAATTCTATCTGGTATAGCTTTACTCTTCTTTATCCCCGGTTGCACTATGCAAATACATCCTCGTAATACTTTTCCAGATGTTTTTATCTCTTTTATCATGGTCTTAAAATTTCCACCTTTTTTCACTATACAATGCCCAGAATTATGACGACTCGTAAACTTTTCAAGTAACTTTCCCTTTGTCGTAAACCATGTTACAGACTTTATTGCTTGACCAGATACTTCATATACATCACCAACACTATTGTTATAAGAAGATGAACCCATTTTTTTAACATGATACAATTCGACAACCAACTCATTATCTGTCTCATAAATTGTAATATAATCCGCCATTTCACCTGAACCATGGTCGTATATAATATATTTAAATTTTTCATCTGCTTCTAGAATTTTATATAATGCATCCTGAATTGACACCCTCGTATCGCTGTCATTTTTTCTAAATTCCAATTTTAAATTTGTATCATAATGCTTCCAATCAACACCTTCTATTATATTACTGTCAAATAACTCGCTCTCAAAATCACCTTCAATTACATCAATGCCTGTTATCGTCATGTCCTTTACAGTTTTATATATTAGTGGTTGTTCCGTGAGAAATTTGTCCATTGGTATTTCTTCTTTTCCTGAACATACAATAAATCTATTTCCCAAACTTCTATATCTGGCTTTTATATCACATTCCAAGTTTTCTGAAATTTCTCCGACCGAGACCTCAACTGACACTTTTATCTTCTCACAATTTTTCACCACAACCATCGCATCCGTTAATCTGCAACACTCGTAATCCGACTCTTTTCTACGATACTTAATAACAGGATCACAACTATATGTTTCCGCAGTAAAATCTGCATAAAAGATATCTTCCGGATATTCTACAAGAGCTTTGGGCTGAGGTAAAAAATCAAAATTTGTATTTGTTTTTACTTTTATATCTTTATTTGCTATTTTCTTTCCCAACCCATCACACCACTGTATATAATCTTTTAAGTCTTTGTAAGCACTGCTCCAAACTTTCGAAGCACTACTATATCCAATTGTAACATCTCCTTCTGCATCATCTACTGCTTTACAAAATGCATGCCCCGCAGAATACATTCTTCCCGAATCTTTGTCAATTGCATCACTCACATCTGAACCTGCCATTATTCTATATGATTCTCCTGATTGCGATTGCTTACTCAGCATTCCTGAATTAAAAATCTCGAAGTTTTTGAGTTTGCCCAATACTTTATATATTTCTGATTTTGGTATCGGATCATAAGAATCACAAAATGATGATACCAATTCATCATACATTGCTTCAGAATGTTTCTGTGAATATATATGTACCATATGAGTTTGTGTTTGATAATGTATTATATATAAAATATATTCAAGATTGACCTTATCACCACTTCCCATCCAAAGTGGTGAAACATATTCCAAGCCAATTCCTACTACCGTATTTTCTTGTTTATTTCTTAATATTCTTCCTGCCACGTTACACACCTCTGGAAATTCGGCATTTATATCAAAACTCATAGAACGATAGATTTTCACATGACAATTAGGTCTGATTGCATGAACAGGGACATTTTCAAGAATACGCTCATCTTCCACAACATATTCTTTATAATAATTTCTATTTTGCTGTTCACTTTTATTCTTTCCTTCACTCATTCCAATGATCATATCCTGCCATACAGCATCTTTAGAATAAAGTAAATTGTTTTCAATTTCTAATTCTTCATTATTTACCGCAATAAATTTTGCCTTTCCTATATTCTTTGCATTTGTCCGAGCAAACCTACCAATAAACTGTAATGTACTCGCAAGCGATTTATGAGGAACATGTATTGCTGCAATTTTAAGATTAGGAAAATCATACCCTTCTCCTAGCATATCTACACACACAATTCCATCCAGTTCTCCAGAATGCAACAATTTCAAAATATGATTAACCTTGGAATTACTCATTGAACTATCCACTTTTAAAAGTTTCAATGAAGTATTATCCTTATATAACTTCTCCAGTTTTTCAGCACTTACTTTAGTATCTGTACGGACCATCAGATAATGTTCATACCCAGCTTTTCTGTCATTCAGCAATACTTCCTCAGCTCTTTTAGCAATGCACAAATCATTATCCGTTCCACTTTCCACAGGGACAAATTGTATTTCGCCAAAAATACCATCTTCGTATGCCTTTGAAAGCGGATAATCATATACTATTTCACCAGACAGTTCTTTTCGATCCAACCTAAATGGTGTTGCTGTAAACAGCACATGTGTTGCCACAGATAAATTTACCAATATCTGTTGCCATGTTTTAGCTGGAGTATGATGAGCCTCATCAACTTCCACCAAATCAATATTCTCTTTTGCCCAATCAGATTCACTTAGACTGAGTGCACAACTAGGTGTAGCAACAATAACATCTGCTTTCTCCAAGTCTTTTTGATACTCCTTTGTATACAAATGCTCCAGCTCAAAAACTTTAGGTTTTTTTATTGAAGTATTAAATACGTTAGCTACACACAATGTCCTAAGCTCAGAAAAATCCTCTGCAATTTGTCCACGAACCATTTTACTTGGTGTAACAACTAATACTCGTTGTTTTCGGATTAAATATGGCACCAACATAAGCACAGCTGTTTTTCCTGATCCTGTAGGCATAATGACAATAGCTGCATCCTTTTTATTAAGTGTAAAGAAAGACGATATTGCGTGAATTGCACCTAATTGAGCATTTCGTAATCCTCTGCTTTTTTCTGAATCTATGGGATATTTTATTGCATTGTAATGAATCTCAAAATAATTCCCCATATAATTTCCTTCCTGAACTAATATTATTTTCTCATATTAGTTCATTGTACCTCCTGAAACACTATCATTCTCTCTCATTAGCGGTTTTACAATATCATAATAAACTGCAACAACCAAAATCAGACACATAATTATATATATTAACCAAAAATACAATTTATCCATAATAACAAGCATATACCCAATAGACGTTAGAAAATAAGTAAATATTGATGTATCCAGCGTAAATTTTTCTAAACAACGCATCCAGTGTGTTTTTCTGAATTTCTTATTACGAATAAATTTATCTATAATTTTTATAACTGCCACAATAAGTATCAACGCTAAATAACCTAAAATAGCCACGATTTTATTGAGAACATCTTGATTCAAGTATATTAACGGCAATGTAATCAACGAAAGAATATAATATACTACAAACAAAATATTATTCATCAAAGGAAACTCACTTTCATAATATAATGCATTTATAGCCTTCTTCCCCTCTTCTTTCTGAGCACACTGTATTTGTTCTTCCGAATATCGGCTCATACTCCCCACTTCATTTGCTTTTTTAACATCCTCCAAAATCATATTATCTCTAATTCGTCTTTGTTCATATTCTTTATAATTATATTCTTTCTCATCTATTTTTCTATTTACATATTTATTCACACTTGACTCATCAATAATATTTTTCACTTTCTTACAAATAGGTAAATTCAAAAATTCTTCTTTACTCTTATCTGCTCGCCTGAATTTGTCATTCCACTTTTTAGAAATTTCAGACAATTCTATCACTTTCTCGATTGAATAATCTTTAAAATAAGTTATTTCTTCCCCCGTATAATACTTTTCTGTATAGCATTTAAACGCATCTGCAATTTTTATGGTGCATTCTTCTGGTGACTCTATAAAATCAAATGAAGAAACTATTTTATACACATAATCCTGCAGATAATTATAATCTGGTGGAAAATCGTCTGCTACCACTTCTCCATCATCATCTGTTATTGCACAAGGTTTAGGATTAATGCCTTTTTCTTTCAACTTATAGTTATAATATGCCATAATACAACTTGTGTCTGCATTCTCTTTACTATATTTACATACATCTCTATAAGCACTTAATAATTCAAGCAACTTATTTCTTTCCTTTTTTCTAAGATATTTAACCGCATAAGAAGAATTGATTTCAAAAAGTGCTTCATAATCATTACGCGTATAATATTTTTCATTCAATAATTTAACGATTGGAAATATCACCATCATCAATACACTTTCTCGGTTTGCTTTGTCATAATATCTTTTTGATATTAACAACGATGCAATCGCAGAAATGAAAATAGCCATTGCATTTTGATATAGCCAATTACCAATTTGTACCAACATCTCTTTTTCCTTCCTATATCGTATTTCCGCTACCTGTTCTGTACTATATTCAACACTTAATTACTATCGGCACACCTGCATCTATCAGGTAGTCCTCATGATAGAATAACTTATTTCGTCGCTTTTTTCGTCGCTTTTTCAACGAAAAAAGCGACGAATTATTTTAGTCTATACAACTTACCTTTTGTTTTCCCATTATCAATGAGTTTATCAAGTGCAATTAATTCCTTTAACAATTCCTTTGTCCTAGTATCCTTTAATCCCAGATTATCAGCTATTTCAGCTGTTTTGTGCCATTCACCATCATTTAATAATTTTAAGATTTTTTCATATTGTTCTATCTTTTTCTTTGATGATTTTTTCGTCGCTTTCTCATAGCTATCTGGCAACAAAACTTCACCATCCGCTTCCAAAAATGCCGGGTGAATTGGAATCCTTATTCTCATAGCTCGTCTATCTTCATCGGTAAAGAATTCCGCTCTAGGGGAACCATTCTTTTCAAGTTCTTCCTGTATAGTTGGGATACCGGAAGAATGACCTTCTGATAAATCAAGTTCTTTTAAAAATTCTCCAAGTCTCCTATTTCGATAATATCTTGAGACAAATCTTTTTCCTTCTGCTATTGTCTTTTCAGAAATCGATCTGTCTATACCTGGGAAGTTCATAATGTTTATACAATCAGGTTCTATTTCTATAGTTACCGGCTCATACGACATATAATCTCTGTGATAAAAAGCATTTACCACAGCCTCCTCGATTGCCTGATATGGATAATTGAATATCCTTAACGCCTCCATCTGATTTGGTACTTTAATTACCTTTTCTCGAATAATCAAATTACGAAATCTTTCCATTGTTGCCTGAATCATCTGAGGGACCGAACCTGTAATATTGGGAAAATCTTCACTAATACTTGGATTCTCAATGCTTCCTTCAGGAAAAGAGGTCATCTGTACATAAGTATATCCAAAGAATTTTTCTGGATGCTCACAGAACATCATAATTGCCACATTCTGAATATATCTGAGTTCTGGCGGACCAACCAATAGCTGCATATCATTAAGTATTTCCTCAACACCACGTTCCCTTACCTGTTTAGCAAGCTTACTACCGGTTTTTCTCAAATGATCTTCTAACAGCACCGGTGAAATATCCTCAAATGTTGCCTTATGGTTTGCTCTGCAATCAAACGGAGTTTGATCTGACATATTAATCAGTTCTCGCTCCTGTTCACTATTTGCCTTAACAGAACTTGTCTGATAACGAATATAATAATTGTACTTCTTTTCTTTCTTACTTGTTACATGCTCTGGTGATTTATAAGGTCGCTGCTGTCCTGTTCTGACAACAATTACAAAAATCCATTCTCCATCCACTTCTGCTGGTATCCCCTGTGGAAAGTAGGGTGGAGAAATCAAATTATTGTACCCCAACATATCTTTCTGTATTGAATCCAACATATATTCAGGTAAGCCCTTTACCGGACGCTTGGCAACACCATTTTCTTCCTCAACACCTACAACAATATAACCGCCGCCATCATTATTATAATCATTTGCAAATGCACAGACACTATGATAGATATCATCAGGATTCCACCCTGTCTTAAACTCTATTCGGTCTGATTCTAATTTTCTTTTGTTTAATAAATCCTCTACATCCATTTCAAGTTCCATAGCGTCATCTCCATTCCTACATAGCTATATTCTAAACATAATTATCATTTCTAATTTTCTTAATATCTTATTTAATTCACTCAATCAATATTTCTAAAGATTCTGATTTAACAATGTTTTCAAATTCAATACTTCTTCCTCAGTAAGTGTAACACCTTTTCCCATCTTTTCATGGTTCGGAGCCCAGTCCCGTAAATCATACTTAGCAATTCCACCATTCCATGATATCTTGTTCAATTCTTTTCTTCAACTTTTAGAGTTTCCTGATAGTACACCAATTTCCTGCTTTATTACAAATTTGATATCTTTATTTCTCCACTATTAATCAGCATAATATTCTGCCATAAATTGCATGCCATTTCCTTCATTATTCTGAATATACTGTAATAGTTTCTTATCAAACCTTTCATTCATATATTCAACAATTATTGGACATACCCAATATTGACTTTCCTCCTGTGGCTTCATCCCCATTTCTAAAGCATCAAGATAATCTGACGAATGAAATTTAATACTATCTATAACTGACAACAAACTCAAAAATATATCCGTAATATTTTGAAGTGTCTCTATAAGTTCTTTATCTTTATCTTCCTTTTTGTTCTGATATACATAATTATCCATTACAAATCTAATGCCATTCGCATGGACATAATTATTTAACTTTCTGTCCTCTCTCAACCACTTATCTACAAGAAAATTATCAAAAATATATTCGACCTTTTCATTATTACTTACCAAATATGATTTGTATTTTGATGTATCAAAAAATTGTTTTCTATCTTCTTTGTTTTCTGAGCTTTCCAATACATTATAAATCCATTTTTCCATAGCTAGTTCTGCGTCGGTTTTTCTTTTACCTGAAACCAATATAGACACATCTAACTCTATCATTTTCATCATAGATTCTGGGTTTATAGTGAATTTTTCTGCTTCTTCGTCCGTTAAACCATGTTTGTTCTGTATAACATTCAATACAAATAAATACTGCATTAAATCATCTCTACACTTCCGTAATAAAGTATACGCATCCGAGTAGGCATCTCTATTACAACAAAAATCAATAGTCTCTAGGGTTTTACATATTGACATCATTGTCTCTCCAGATAACATATATGGTCCTTTTTTTCCATAAGATACATCTACAGACGAAAATGTTGAATCTGCTAAACAAAAGAATATATACCATATATTTTCAATATCTTGGGAATTAAACTTATAATTAGTGTCTTCTATATCATCCATACGTTCTCCTTCGCATCCATTCAAACAGTTTATTTATATTTTCCAAACACCTTCATCCTTACCATTTCTTTCATAACTTCCTCTATCTGCTTTGCCTTATCATGGGATTCAATCAAGAATCCCATTTCAATATTTCCTTGCATTCCGTGATATGAAAGATTAGCTGACGACACCAGTGATTTCTTTACATCTGATACAATAAGTTTCGCATGCAATGCTGCCATCTTGTCATCTTCTTGCTTTTGATATTCATATATCTGTAAGAATCTCGAACGATATGACATCAGCCTGTCAAGTGCTTCTTTCTGCTTTTCTATATCATTTACATATATACGAACATATACTCCTTGCTGGCTTTTT
>ERZ506999.905-NODE-905-length-11255-cov-6.481964_pt1 | contig 11255 bp, 4 predicted proteins | sample MGYA00512881_ERZ506999 | MGnify/ENA metagenome assembly ERZ506999
CCGTCTGCACCATCGTCCTGATCATTGCCGGCATCGGCACCCTGATCGTCTGCGCCGGTATCTCTGCCTACGATAAGCCCGAAAACTTTGAGGGCACCAACAAAAAACACGAGCCGCTGAAAACTGCGGATATTCTTGAGGTGCTCAAGCACAACAAGCCCCTGCAGTGCTACATCGCCTCCAACGCTTCCGACAAGCTGGCACAGCAGGTGGGCAGCCAGGCCATCATCAACACCATGCTGAACGGCATCCTGATCGGCAACATGGGTCTTGCCACCACCCTTGGCGTGATCAGCATGGTGCCTTCTATCTTCTTTGCAGCCTTCGGCGCAAAATATGTGGGCAAAAAGGGCAGCAAGAAGGGCATCGTGACCTGGACCTGCATCAGCATGGCCATCACCTCTGTGCTGATCCTGTTCTTCATCTTCACAGATACCCGTCAGATCGGCGTGATGGGCAGTTGGAACATGATCGTTTACGTGCTGCTGACCCTGCTGCAAAACGGCTCCAATATGTGCATCACCACCTCCAACACCTCTTATATGGCTGACACCATCGACTACGAGCTGGACCGCAGCGGCCGTTACATCCCGGCTGTGGTCTCCGGCACTTACAGCCTGATCGACAAACTCATCACCTCGGTGGCTGCTGTCATCGCCACCGGTGCCGTGGCTATTCTGGGCTACACCACCACGATGCCCCAGCCCACGGATGCCTACACCTCCGGCATCTTCTGGATGACCCTTGCCATCAAGTACGGTCTGCCGATGCTGGGCTGGCTCATTACCCTGATGGCCATGCTGGGCTGTCCCCTGACCAAGGAGGAAATGGTCAACGTCCAGAAGCGCATCGCAGATAAGAAAGACGCCCTTCGTCATGAAGTGATTGCAGAACACATGCAGTAACACCCCGCAAAAACCGAAAGGGCTCATACGCTCTTTCGGTTTTTGCTGATTCTATCCATTTTTCATAAAGGAGTTTTTACCATGAGCAAGACCATCCTGCTGAATCATAGCAATTGGCATTTTACCAAGGAGAACCCCGGCATCCCCACCGCCATTATGGGTGAGGCCATCACCCTGCCCCACACATGGAACGCCGTGGACGGTCAGGACGGCGGCAACGATTACTACCGCGGCACCTGCTGGTATACGCTGGCTCTGGCAAAGCCCGCCATCCCGGCAGGCGGCAAAGCAATTTTGCAGTTGGACGGTGCCGCTATGACCGCTGTAGTCTACCTGAACGGCGAAAAGCTGGCCGAGCACAAGGGCGGCTATTCTACCTTTCGGGTTGACCTGACCGAACATCTCAAAGAGGAAAATCTGCTGGCGATCAGCGTGGACAACAGCGACAACGACACCGTGTACCCCCAGAAGGCAGACTTCACCTTCTACGGCGGCATTTACCGCGATGTAACTCTGCACATCGTTCCGGCAGAGCATTTCGCTTTGCCCGCAAACGGCGCACCGGCTCTGAAGGTGACCCCCATCGTCACCGACCTTGCCGCTAAGACCGTCGAAGTCACTGTGGAAGCCGCCGTGGTGGGTGCACAGAGCGTTACCTTTGCGCTGGAAGGCCAGAGCATCACCGCTCCGGCGGAAAACGGCACTGCAAAGGCTGTTTTCACCCTGGACAATGCCCGCCTGTGGGATGGTATTGATGACCCCTTCCTCTATACCGTATCTGCGAAACTGGACAACGGCGAGGAAGCATCTGCCCGCTTTGGCTGCCGGAAATTTGAGATTGACCCCCAGAAGGGCTTTTTCCTGAATGGACGCAGCTACCCGCTGCGTGGCGTTTCCCGCCATCAGGACCGCAAAGACGCGGGCATTGCCCTGACCAACGAAATGATGGAGGAGGACATTGCCCTCATTCTGGAGATCGGGGCCAACACCATCCGGCTGGCCCACTATCAGCACGCACAGCATTTCTATGACCTGTGCGACGAAAAGGGCCTTGTCATCTGGGCAGAGATCCCCTACATCACCATGCACATGACCAACGGCCGTGCCAATACCCTGACCCAGATGGAGGAGCTGATCCGTCAGAACTACAACCACCCCTGCATCGCCGTGTGGGGCCTGTCCAACGAGATTACCGCCGCTTCCGCTGTCAACGAGGATCTGCTGGAAAACCACCGTCTGCTGAACGAGCTGGCCCACAAGCTGGACCCCACCCGCAAGACCACCATGGCAAATGTGTTCATGTTGGGCATCGACAGCCCCATTCTGGAGATCCCGGACGTGAACAGCTATAACCTCTACTTCGGCTGGTATCTGGGCGAATTGGAGCAGAACGACGAGTTCTTTGACAAGTACCATGCGGATTACCCGGACCGGTGCATCGGTCTGGCGGAGTACGGTGCAGATGCCAACCCCCAGTACCAGAGCAGCCACCCGGAAAAGGGCGACTACACCGAGAGCTACCAGTGCATTTACCACGAGCACATGGCAAGGATGATTGCCGAACGTCCTTGGCTGTGGGCGACTCATGTGTGGAATATGTTCGACTTTGCCGCCGATGGACGCGATGAGGGCGGCAAGCATGGCGAGAACCAGAAGGGACTTGTCACCTTTGACCGCAAGCTGAAAAAAGACCCCTTCTATCTCTACAAGGCCTATTGGAGCAAGGAGCCCTTTGTGCACCTGTGCGGCAGCCGCTATGTGGACCGCGCCGAGGATGTGACCGAGATCAAGGTCTACTCCAATCTGCCGGAAGTCTCGCTGTACAAGGACGGCCAGCTGGTGGAGACCCGGAAAGGCGACAAGGTGTTTACCTTCCAGCTGCCCATCACCGGCAAGCACAGCATCGAGGCACGCTCCGGCGAGCACAGCAGCGTGATCCTTGTGAACAAGGTAGACGCCCCCAACCCGGATTACGCCATGGACAACCGCAAGAACGTGACCAACTGGTTTGACGGCGAGCTGGACGAAAGCTGCTGGTCGGTGAAGGACAACATGGCTGCCGCCATGGCAGACCCGAAAGCTGGTCCTATCCTGAAGCAGATTTCTGATAAAGCCGCCGCTGCCCGCGGAGATGTTGCCGCTGCCGTGAAAGACAACCCGGCTCTGGTGGCCATGATGGAGCGTGCCATGCAGCGGATGACCATTGAATCCATGCTGATGCAGGCGGGTGCTTCGGAGGAGGACATCAAGCAACTGAACCGTGTATTGCAGGGCATTTCTAAGGAGTGATCTTTGATGAAAACAACCTATTGTAATCCTCTTGATCTGGGCTACCGTTACCAGCACATGAAGGAAGGCCCGCGCACAGCGGGTTTCCGGGAGGGTGCAGACCCGACGCTGGTTTATTTCAAGGGCAAATATTATCTCTTTGTTTCCATGTCGGCAGGCTTCTGGTATTCGGAGGATCTGCTGAACTGGGACTTCCATGCAGACCCCGGCCTGCTGATCTACGACTACGCACCGGATGTGCGGCAGGTGGGCAATTACCTCTATTTCTGCGCCAGCCGCAAGGGACGCAACTGCCCCATTTTGCGCACCGCTGACCCCCTGACTGAGCCGTTTACCGAGGTTTCCGCGCCCTTTGCTTTCTGGGACCCGGATCTGTTCTGCGATGACGACGGCCGGGTGTACTTCTACTGGGGCTGTTCCAATATTGCCCCCATCTACGGCGTGGAGCTGGACCCGGACACTATGACCCCCATCGGTGAAAAGCAGGAGCTGATCTTCGGCAACGAAACCGTACTGGGCTACGAGCGCCCCGGCAACAACGGCATTGTGGACCGGGAAGCCAGCGTGCTGTACCAGTCCATGAAGCAGTTCTATGACCCCAAGACCGGCAAGCTGAATCTGCCGCCACAGATGGCAAACATCCCCGGCCTGAGTGCCGAAAGCCTGACTGCCATGTTCAACGCCATCGGCAAACCCTACATTGAGGGTGCTTTTATGACAAAGCATAACGGCCTCTATTACCTACAATACGCCTGCCCCGGCACCCAATACAACACTTACGCCGATGGTGTATACACCTCCCATTCTCCGCTGGGCCCCTTTGTGCGGCAGGCATCCAACCCGTTCTCTGCAAAGCCCGGCGGATTCATCACTGGCGCAGGCCACGGCAGTACCATTGCCGACCGCTATGGCAACTGGTGGCACGCCTCCACCATGCGTATTTCCGTCAACTATGACTTTGAGCGCCGGGTGGGGCTGTTCCCTGCCGGGTTCGACAAGGACGGGGTTCTCTACTGCAACCAGAACTTTGCCGATTACCCACACCGCATCCCGTCTGGAAAATTCGATGCCGCCAGCCAGCAGCCGGAATGGATGCTGCTGAGCTACAAAAAGCCGGTCACGGCCTCCAGCACCGCAGAAAACAGCAGCCCGGAATGGGCAGTCAATGAGGACTGCCGCAGCTGGTGGAGCGCCGCCGGTGCAGAGCCGGGTGAATGGCTGTGTGTGGATCTTGGCAAAGAGAGTGATGTCCGCGCCATTCAGGTAAATATGGCGGACGAAAAGCTGGTGGTGGACTTCCCTGCCGACAGCTACGGCGATGACCGCAAGACCCGCCACATCGAGACCCGGCCCCAGATCTCCCACTACACGGTGGAGACCAGTGTGAACGGAGCGAGCTGGACGCTGCGCGAAAATGTTGCCCGCGAGTGCTCCAACGGCTACTACGAATATGCAGACGGCATCCGTGCCCGGTACGTCCGGGTGACGGGCGGCGAACTGCCCTACGGACAGGCGCTGCGCATCAGCGGCCTGCGGGTGTTCGGTAACGGCGAAGGCGCAAAACCCGCACAGGCCGAAGCCGCCGGGGCTCGCGTGGATGCACTGGATGCAAAGATCACTTGGAAGCATATCGAAAATGCACAGGGCTGCAACGTCCGCTACGGCGTTGCGCCTGATAAGCTCTATCTGAGCTGGCTGGTGTACGATGCAGACGAAGTGACCCTTTCCACCCTGACCGCCGGGCAGGAATACTACATCTGCGTGGACAGCTTTAACGAAAACGGCATCACGCCGGGTAAGACTTTCAAACTGGAGGGGTAAAATATGCCCATCAAAGCTGTGCAGCAATTTATGCTGGGCACTGTACTAAGCAATGAGCAGCAGGCAAAAGAGACCCTTGCTGCCATGAAAGCCGCCGGGTACGATGGCATTGAATTGTGTGGATTTATGATCCACCCCATCGGCTTTGTGGTAAAGCTGCTGACCAAGGCCGCCGGGATGCCGGTGGGCAAGGGCGGCAATCTGGACTGGCACAAGCTGGTGCAGGAGGCAGGCCTTCAGGTGGTCAGCCTGCACACAGACCTTGGCTCTCTGGAGCGGGATGCCCACGCAGTGGCCGAGGAGGCCAAAAGCTTCGGCACACAGTATGTGGTCATCACCGGGATGTACCGCTTTGATTACGGCGATGAAGCCGTTATGCACCAGCTTGCGCAGCGGCTGAACAAAGCCGGCGAGACTCTGACAGCCGAGGGCATCCACCTGCTCTACCACAACCACAACTGCGAGCTGCGGCATGTGAACGCAGAAAAGCGCGCCTACGACATCCTCTTAGAAGAGACCGACCCTGCCTTTGTCAACTTTGAGTTTGACAGCTACTGGTTCACCGAGGGCGGTGCAAATGCGCTGGCATGGATGCAGCGGCTTGGTCCCCGCATGAAGCTGTGGCACATCAACGACCGGGGCACCCGCATCACCGGCAGTGCCATCACGCCTATCCTGAAAACCGACAGCATGGAGCTGGGCACCGGCAACATGGACTTGGACAGCCTGATGGCGCAGGCCCTTGCCGTGGAGGTGGATGCCGTTATTCTGGAAAGCCACCGCAATTGGGTGGACAATTCCCCCATCAAGAGCTTCCAGCTCAGTGCAAAATACCTTGCGCAAAAATTCTGACCTGCCATTCTCTCATTATTTTCTTCTTCATTATCCCCATAAAAGCAATGCCCCGCACCGGTTACTCCTTCCGGTGCGGGGTGTTGTGTTTTGCGGGGAATCTTTTTGCGTTACAGGGTGTGGGTGCCCGGCTGCAAGGTCAGGCTTCTGCCATCCGGGAGGGTAACTTCCGCGGTCAGATTGCAGGGCACGGTGATGGTGTAGGTCACGGCATCGCCTGCATACTGCCAGCCGCTTTCAATGCGCCCCACCGGGGAATCGTACACTGCTTTTGCCCATCCCAGAGCCGGGTTCGGGGTGGGGGCGATGGTCAGGGTCTCCCCTGCCAGATGGATGCCGCACACGCCGCCGAACAGCCAGCCGCAGATGGCACCGTAGGAGTAATGGTTCAGGGATTCGCTGGGGTGGCCGTTTGAGTCAATGCCCGTCCATGTCTCCCAGACGGTGGTAGCACCCTGTTTGACCTCATAGAGCCAGCTGGGAGCGGTGTCCTGTAACAACAGCTTATAGGCGGTGTCGGCATAGCCGTACTTTGCCAGCACCTCGCAGAGGAAGGGCGTAGAAAGGAAACCGGTGTTCAGATGGTAGCCGTTGTCCACCACCATCCGGTTCAGGGTATCCGCAGCGGCTTGGCTCTCCTCCTCGCCCAGCAGCGCAAATGCAATGGCGCGGACGTATTCGCACTGGCGGTCAGAAGTGATTTTCCCATTGTCAGTAAAGGCGGCGCGGTACGCCTTTACCGCCTTTTCTGCCGTGTCGCGGTACTGCGTTGCGTCCTCTGCCTTGCCCAGCGCCTGCGCAATTTCCGCCAGAAGTCGCCCGGAATAAGCCAGATAGGCCGTACCCACGCTTTTGCGCGGGTTCATCATGGCCTGCATGGGGGTAATGCCCGGCTCACACCACTCGCCGTAGTCCAGACCGTTCAGCACCGTGTACTTGGCGTATGCCCCGGTCTGCTGTTCCTCGGTGGTCTGCTGGGCACGGCCCAGCAGGAACGCATACCACTTCTTCATCATCTCGTAGTTGTCCGCAAGGATCTTGCGGTCGCCGGTGCGCTTATAAAGGGCGTAGGGCACCAGAATGGCGGCATCGCCCCAGCCCGCCGACATACAGAGCATGGGGGTCATGTAGCCGGGGCGGCTGGTGGGCGGCGCAATGTTCGCCATGCGTCCATCCGGGTACTGGTTCAGGCGGCACTCGGCCAGCCATTTTTCCACCACCGGGTAGCAGTCCATCAGGGTCAGGCCGGTCTCGATGAACACGCCCATATCGCCGGTCCAACCGGCGCGCTCGCGGGTGGGGCAGTCGGTGGGGATATCGCAGAAGTTGCCTTTCTGGCTCCACACACTGTTTTGCACCAGCTGGTTCACATCGGCATTGCCGCACGAAAAGCTGCCGGTGACCGGCATTTCCGAATAGACGGCGTGGGCGGTAAACTCCGCCTCGGTCAGGTCGATGTCCGTTTCCACCTTTGCATACCGGAAGCCCATAATGGTAAAGCTGGGCTTGTAGTGGTTCTCGCCCTCTTTGCAGACGAGTTCCAGCATCTGCGCCGTGCCGCCCTCCTTGTGGCGGTTGCGGTCCTGAAAGTTCTCCTGCGTAAAGTTGCCGTTCTCGTCCAGTGCTTCGCCGCACAGCAGCTTGATTTTCTGCCCGGCGTGGGCGGTCAGCTTCATCTCCACGTAGCCAGCCATGTTCTGCCCAAAGTCCAGCACGGTCTCGCCGCCAGGGGTGCGCAGCAGCCTGCCCGCAAAGGCTTCCTGCTCCCGGATGGGCACGGTGTTCATGCCGGTGATGGGCAGGGTGTTCGGCTCGGTCTTTACGCCATGCCAACCGGAAAGTTCCCCTTCCAGCCGGGCATCGTACACCTCGCCCTGCTGCAGATCGTTCTGGCAGATGGGACCCTGCTGGGTGGCCTCCATACTGCTGTCCGAAACACAGACCGCCTTGCCGTCCACTTCCAGCTGGAACAGGACAGCCAGTTCGCTGCCGAACAGGTCACGGTCACCATCCACACCGGAGGTGCTGCGGTACCAGCCGTCGCCCAATGCGATAAGCAGTTCATTTTCACCGTCACGGACAAGCGCGGTCACATCGTAGGTCTGTGCCCCAAGGTGCTTGTCTGCGGTAAAGCTGCCGGGGGCAAGCACCATGTCGCCGACCCGCTTGCCGTTCAGCCATGCCGCATACAGCCCCCTGGCAGTAATGTACAGCCGCTTGCCTTCTCCCGCCGGGGCGGTGAACGTTTTGCGCAGATAGCTTGCCGGGCGGTGGGGCTGATAAGGCTGCGCCTGCCCTTTGCCGGAGGCTTCCAGCGCCGCCTGCTTCTGCTCCCAGTTGGGCTTTGCAAAGGCGTTGATGGCATCGATGCAGTCGATGTCCGGCTCTTCTGTTTCCGGGCAGACCCACACGCCCTGCCAATCCGACTGCGCAAGACCCGTTTCAAACTCAGCTTCGCTCCATGCGCCGGGCTGATCGTTTTCATCCCACAGGCGGATGCGCCACTGTCCCTGCGTCTTGGGCGGTACAGCGGCGGGCGTTTCGGTGTGCATCCCACTGCCCAAAACCTTTCCGCTCGTCCACAGCGTTCCGGCTCCGGCGGTCACTTCAATTTCGTAGGCAGTCTGGCGCACACCTCCGGCGCACTGCCACGACAAAAACAGCGTCCCGGCATCCATGCCGAGCGGCGCAGAAAGATGGTTCGTTTTCAGATTTGTTGCTTGCATCATCTACATCTCCTTTTTCCGGTTGATCTCTGCTCTTATTATAAAGGGAATCCCACGGAGTATAGGTGCGAAAATTTGTGTTGTCGGTCAAAAAGTCGTGTCATTTATTATAATCCAAAAATTTCATCTTACTTCACGACTTTTCATCCGTACTGTCTCCGGTTTTCCTGTTATACTTTGGGCAAGAAAATCAGAGGGCTGCGGACTGCCCTCAAACGAAAGGAAGGCATTACAGAATGGACATTGAAAAGATCCTCCAGCAGATGACACTGGAGGAAAAAGCAGACTTCTGCTCCGGTTCGGATTTCTGGCATACACAGCCGGTGGAGCGGCTCGGTGTGCCTGCCGTGATGATGAGCGACGGCCCCAGCGGTCTGCGCAAACAGGACGAGCAGGGCGACCATCTGGGCATCAACGAAAGCATCCCTGCGGTCTGTTTCCCGTCCAGTGCGGCGGTGGCTTCCAGCTTTGACACCGCTCTGGCAGAAAAGCTGGGCGAAACGCTGGGCAACGAGTGCCGCGCCGAGAATCTGGCCCTGCTGCTTGGCCCCGGTCTGAACATCAAGCGCAGCCCGCTGTGCGGACGTAACTTTGAGTATTTCAGCGAAGACCCCTATCTCAGCGGTGAGATGGGCGCGGCACTGGTCAACGGCATCCAGAGCAATGTTGTGGGCAGCTGCATCAAGCATTTTGCCGCCAACAATCAGGAGACCGACCGGATGGTCAGCGACAGCGTGATGGACGAGCGCACCCTGCACGAGATCTATCTTCCCGCCTTTGAAACGGTGGTCAAAAAGGCAAAGCCGCTGGGCGTGATGGCCGCCTACAACAAGCTCAACGGCACCCACTGCTCGGAGAACAAGGAACTGCTGACCGACATCCTGCGCAAACGCTGGGGCTATGAGGGCATGGTGGTGACCGACTGGGGCGCAGTAAAAGACCGCGCCAAGGGCATCGCCGCCGGACAGGATCTGGAAATGCCCGGCGGAAGCGGCCGCGGCACAAACTCGATCCTTTCTGCCATCAAGGCAGGAACGCTCTCGGAGGAGGAGTTGAACGCTGCCGTCCGCAACCTGCTGCGGTTCGTGGATTCTGTGACCAAAACTGAAAACGCGAGCGCCGTATTTGACCGGGACGCAGACTACCGGATGGCAGTTTCTGTTGCAGAGAACTCTGCGGTTCTGCTGAAGAACGAAAAGGGCGTACTTCCTCTGGCAAAGGGCTGCAAGGCGGTGTTCCTTGGCGAATTTGCGCAGCACCCCCGGTATCAGGGCGGCGGCAGCAGCCATGTCAACAGTGCGAAGGTCAGCTGTGCGCTGGAGCACGCTCCCGGTGTAGCCTATGCACAGGGCTACCGCACCGATGAGGATACCGTTGATCCTGCGCTGGAACAGGCCGCCGTGGCTGCTGCTGCAGACGCAGAGGTCGCCGTGATCTTTGCCGGACTCCCGGAGCGGTACGAGAGCGAAGGCTACGACCGCACCACCCTTGCCATGCCGGAAAATCAGAATCATCTGATCGCCGCAGTCGCTGCGGTACAGCCGAATACCGTGGTCGTCCTGCACAACGGCTCTGCCATCGAAATGCCGTGGGTCAACGATGTCCCGGCTGTTCTGGAACTGTACCTTGCCGGTGACGGTGCCGGAGAAGCCGCCGTGAATCTGTTGTACGGCGCTGTCAACCCCAGCGGCAAGCTGGCAGAGACCTTCCCCCGGAGGCTGAGCGACACCCCGGCTTATCTTTCCTTCCCCGGCGAGCGGGAGACCAGCGTTTACTCTGAGGGCGTATTTGTCGGCTACCGCTACTACGACACCACGGAAGCAGATGTTCTGTTCCCCTTCGGTCATGGCCTTTCCTACACGACCTTTGAATACAGCGTACTCCGGCTGAGCCGCAGCACCGTCCGTGAGGGTGAAAAAGTGCAGGTCACCGTCACGGTAAAAAATACCGGCGCAGTCGCCGGCAAGGAAACGGTGCAGCTCTATGTAGCACCGCCCAAGGGTGAGCGTCACCGTCCGGTCCGGGAACTGAAAGGTTTTGCCAAGGTGTCCCTGCAGCCCGGTGAGAGCAAGGAGGTGCAGTTCACACTGGACAAGCGCAGCCTTGCCTATTATGAGCCGGAACTGCATGATTTCTATGCAGAAAGCGGCACTTACCAGATCTGCGTTGGTGCATCCAGCCGGGATCTGCGCCTGACCGGCTTGCTGGAATGGCAGGCAGCGCAGCCGCTGCCGGTACACTTTACCGCAGCCTCCACTCTGAAGCAGGTCATGACCCACCCGGTGGGTGCTGCCATCATCGGACCGATCCTGCAGCATATGGCCGCAGCCGCAGGCAGCGCCACCGGAAAAAAGGACGATGATGATTCTTCTCTGTCCATGATGATGGGAATCCAGCTCAACACGCTGATTGATTTCCACGTCCTGACCGAGGAGCAGCTGAACGGCATCCTGAGCCAGATCAATCAGGCGTAAGGCAGGGATTGCGCGATAAAATAAGTCCTACTCTCTCCACTTTATTGCCATAAATTTTCCAAAAACCTCTTGACGCATTCTACATACAGTGGTATTTTTCTTGTAAATCCCACTGCTTTTGTGGATTGGCCCAAAACCATCCACAAGATGTGGTCGTGTTCATTTTGAACACAGCCACAGAAAGTGGT
>ERZ506999.910-NODE-910-length-11195-cov-5.369749_pt1 | contig 11195 bp, 9 predicted proteins | sample MGYA00512881_ERZ506999 | MGnify/ENA metagenome assembly ERZ506999
GCAGACACCACTGCTGCATCTTCTTCTGTACAACGGGGAAGCCGCCGCGCTCGCTTACACCGTTAACCACCTCGTCGTTGGCAAGCACTGTGCCCAGACCGGCACACCAGTTCACCATTGTCTCGCCGAGATAAGCGATGCGGTAGTTCATCAATACCTGCTGCTTCTTAACGTCGTCATAAGCCTTCCACTCCTCAGCGGTGAACTCCAGCTGCTCGTTCTGAGCAATGTTCTCGGTTCCTTCCGAACCCTTCTCCTCGAAGTGCTCGATGAGTTTCTCGATGGGCTGTGCCTTTTGGCATTTCTTGCAGAAGAACGATCCGAACATCTTCTCGAACGCCCACTGTGTCCAATGGTAATACTTAGGGTCGCAGGTGCGTATCTCGCGGTCCCAGTCGAAAGAGAAGCCGATGTTGTCGAGCTGCTGACGATAGCGTGCAATGTTAGCCACGGTTGTTACCTCCGGGTGCTGTCCGGTCTGGATGGCATACTGCTCTGCGGGCAGTCCGTAAGCGTCATATCCCATCGGATTAAGGACGTTAAATCCCTTAAGGCGCTTGTAGCGTGCATATATGTCAGAGGCAATGTAGCCGAGAGGATGTCCCACGTGCAGTCCTGCTCCTGAGGGATAAGGGAACATGTTGAGAACGTAGAATTTCTCCTTCGAGGCATCCTCCGTGACGTGATAGGTATTGTCCTTCACCCACTGGCTCTGCCATCTCTTTTCGATTTCTCTGAAATTGTATTCCATTGTCGTTATTTCGTTATATGTTTTTGTTATTCTTAATAATTTCGGGGATATAACCGCACATTTATGCAAAGTTACGATTTTTACTTTATAAGATGTAGCAATAAGTTGAAAAAAAGTGTGAATCACCTAACTTATTAGCAGTGACGCACCTATATAAAAACTACGTCGCTGACCATTTTGTTACTGGTCAGCGACGCACTTGTCTTGTCATCCCCCTATGGAGCAGCCTTTTCCCGGCTATGCCCGACGGGTTATGTATGTTCTTTCTTCTTATTCAGCGAAACGGCTGTTCTGCTATTTCTTATTCGGCGAAAGCGGCTTCCTCTGCTGCAGCGATGATGTCCTCGTGGCTCTTCTCCTTGGCGGATATGTCGCTGAGATCGAACTCTTCTGCATCGGATTCCTCTTTGTCTGCCACGGGCTGTGCTTTCTCAGTCTGTCTGTACATCGGAGCACGTCTGTCGCGCTTGCTCTTTTGTCGCTCCAAGGTCTGTACGGCAGCCTCAGCGTTGGCTTCCACCTCAGGATTGGCTATGATGAAGTCGTTGTTCTCCTCCGTGCTCGGCACGTTCTCCACTGGTTCTTCCTCCATCTTCGTCCGCTCTGTCTTGGCGGCGAACACCTGGTCGATAAACTGTGGCTCCTTGCGAAGCTTCTCAAGGGTGAGCTTTGATGCGAGCTGCTGGCTCTCCTTCTTACTGTATCCCTATCCGGAGCAACCTTCCACACCTTCCAGCATTACCTGATAGCTGAAGACGGGCGACCCTGTCTTGTCCTTCTCCTGCGAGAGAACCTTGAAGTCAATGCGCACACGGTTTTTCTGGCTCCATTCGATGAGCTTGCTCTTGAAGTTCACTTCCTTGTAAGCAACCTTATCGATGTTAATCATTTGTGCCAGAATGCGATTGCGCATGAACTGCATGCATGCGTCGTAGCCACGGTCGAGGTAAATGGCACCTACAAGCGCCTCGAAGGCGTTGCCACCCATGTATGAATTGTGCGACTGTGAACGTCCGCTTGACAGTATCAGTTGGTTGATGCCCAGTTCCTGAGCGAGGCGGTTAAGCGTCTCGCGCTGTACGAGCTTTGAGCGTGTGTTGGTGAGAAATCCCTCGCGCTTGCCGGGGAAGTGACGATAGACGATGTCGCCCACCGTGGCGTCCAAGATGGCGTCGCCAAGAAATTCCAACCTTTCGTTGTTCACTGGCTTTCCCTTAGCGTTGCGCTTATACATGCTCTTGTGCATGAGCGCCAGCTTATAGTAGCTGATGTCGTGAGGATAAAAGCCGATAATTTGGCGTAAAGACAAATAAAGCTCCTTGTCCTTACGGAAAGGGAGCCTTATTCTGTCTATGATGTTACTCAGCATATTTCTTGAAGATTACACAAGCATTGTGTCCTCCGAAACCGAACGTGTTGCTCAGAGCTGCACGCACCTCACGCTTCTGCGCCTTGTTGAAGGTGTAGTTGAGGTCGTAGTCGATCTCCGGATCGCGGTCGTCGTCCTCGTGGTTGATGGTCGGGGGCACGATGTCGTTCTTCACTGCAAGTACAGAGGCGAGAGCCTCCACAGCTCCGGCAGCACCGAGAAGGTGACCTGTCATTGATTTTGTAGAGCTGATATTGAGCTTGTATGCAGCGTCGCCGAACACCTTCTTGATGGCCTTAGCCTCTGAGATGTCGCCCACGTGTGTGGATGTGCCGTGTACGTTGATATAGTCAATGTCTTCCGGCTTCATGCCAGCGTCCTCGAGTGCGTTCTCCATTACGAGACATGCTCCGAGTCCCTCCGGGTGTGAAGCAGTGATGTGGTGAGCGTCGGCAGACATGCCAGCGCCGACCATCTCGGCGTAAATCTTGGCACCGCGAGCCTTTGCGTGCTCAAGTTCCTCAAGGATGAGGCAGCCAGAGCCCTCGCCCATGATAAATCCGTCGCGGCTGGCGCTGAACGGACGTGAGGCGTGCTCAGGATCGTCATTGCGTGTAGAGAGAGCGTGCATGGCGTTGAAACCGCCTACGCCGCTTGCTGTGATGGCAGCCTCTGCACCGCCACTTACGATGACGTTTGCCTTGCCGAGACGTATGAGGTTGAATGCGTCAGCGAGGGCGTTTGTTGAAGACGCACAAGCTGATGTTGTGGTGTAGTTAGGACCATGGAATCCGTACATGATTGAGATATGGCCTGATGCGATATCCGCAATCATCTTCGGGATGAAGAAGGGATTAAACTTAGGACCGTTCTCCTGGTGCTGTGCCCAGTAGCCCACTTCTTCCTCGAAAGTCTTGATACCACCGATGCCTACGCCATAGATGACGCCTACACGGTTCTTGTCGATCTCCTCGAGATTCATGCCTGAATCCTGAATGGCCTGCATAGCCGAGATAATGGCGAGCTGTGCATAGCGGTCCATCTTGCGTGCCTCCTTACGGTCGATATAGTCATTGACCTTAAGGTTCTTCACCTCGCAAGCGAACTGAGTCTTAAACTGTGATGCGTCGAATAATGTGATGGGTGCTGCGCCGCTTACGCCCGCAACAAGGTTGTTCCAGGTGTCCTCTGTGTTGTTGCCCAATGGGGTAACGGCTCCGAGGCCTGTAACTACTACTCTTTTTAATTCCATTTAATAAAAAATCAGTTCATGGTTAAAATGGTTTATGGTTTATGGCACAAGTAGGAGTTATATAATTATAACTTGCTTGCCATATTTGTGCACCATAAACTATAAACCATAAACCTTATTTATTTTGCGTTCTCCTCGATGTAAGCAATAGCGTCGCCTACAGTGCCGATCTTCTCAGCCTTGTCGTCGGGGATAGAGATGCCGAACTCCTTCTCGAACTCCATGATGAGCTCTACAGTATCGAGAGAGTCTGCGCCAAGGTCGTTTGTGAAGCTTGCTTCGGGCTTAACGTCTGCCTCGTCAACACCGAGCTTGTCTACGATGATGGCCTTTACTTTTGATTCGATTTCTGACATAATTTTAATGTTTTAAAGTGTTTATAATATTAATTTCTTGTTTCAAAACCGGTGCAAAGGAACAAATTTTTATTTATATAGACAAATATTTTAAGCCAAAAAGCCACTTTGTGTGCACAAACACCCTATATGTGTGCAAGTTTTTGGCTCAATTTCCGCCTTTTATGCCAACTTTTTTGTCTACAAAGTAACGCGGACGACGCTTTACTTCGTTGTAAATCTTGCCGATATACGTGCCTGTGATGCCCACTCCTGTGGTTATTACGCCGCCTATAAACCACATCGAAACCATCAGTGATGTCCATCCTTCTATGGTCTTGCCGATGAAGTGCTCGTATAGTCCGTAGATGATGATAAGCATGGATATCAGCGTCATCGTAAGGCCGGCAAATGTGATGAATTTCAGTGGTGCCGTAGAGAACGACGTGATGCCGTCAATGGAGAAGGCAAGCATTTTGCTGAGCGGGTATTTCGACTCGCCTGCCGTGCGTGCCGTACGGTCATAATAGACGTAGCCTTCGCTGAATCCAAGTTGTCTTACCATACCGCGCAGGAACATATTGCGCTCCGGATATTCCATCAAGGCTCTCACGGCACGCTCACTCATAAGGCGGAAGTCGGCATGATTGTATATTATCTCCTTGTCGGCTGTCTGCATAAGACGGTAGAAAGCCTGCGCTGTGAACCTCTTGAACCATGTGTCGGTCTTGCGCTGCTTGCGCACACCATAGACAATGTCCTTGCCCTCGGCAAACTGGCGTGCCATATCAATGATAGCCATCTCGTCGTCCTGAAGGTCGGCGTCGATGGAGACAATGGCGTCGCACATGCCGAGACTTTCCTGCATGCCTGCCCAGAGAGCGTTCTGATGGCCCTCATTGTGCGACAGCTTTACGCCTGCCACATTGCTGTGCTCCGCAGCGAAACCTTCTATAAGCTCCCAAGTGCGGTCGCGGCTACCGTCGTCCACAAGCAGCAGACGTCCCTCGATGCCGGTCTCAGCCTTCATCTTGCCTATCATGGTCTGCAGTTTCCCCATAGCCCACGGCAGGACTTCCTCCTCGTTGTAGCAGGGAATGACAATGCAGATGGTTTGTTTGTCGTTAGGTTGTTGGTTCATATCAGCCTTATTAATGTTAGTTACGGACATTCTGCAAAAGTAAAATAAATATCTGAGATTCCGACAGACTACCTCTTTTTTATTTACTTTCTATAATATGTATATCTCTTTGCGGGAACGGTATTTCGATGTTGTGGGCGTTTAGGGTATTGTATATCGCTTCCTTTATCTGTCCTGTCTTGCCGAACTTCTCCTCCACGAGCACCCAGTAGGTGACGAAGAGGTTCACGGAGTTGTCGCCGAAGTCGTCAAACACTACGCTGACGGGCTTGTCCAGGTCGATGATGTCACGACCGTCGGCACTCTTCTCCTCCAGATCCATAACCGCCTTGATGAGCATCTTCCTCACTTCGTCCACATTAGAGCCGTAGGCGATGCCCACTGGAATCTTCACCATCTCGTACGAGTGGTTGCGGGTGATGTTCTTGAAGTTCTTGCTGAAGAGCGAACTGTTGAGAAAGGCTATGACGCAGCCGTCCGCTGTCAGCACCTGTGTGCTCTGATACGTGATGCTGTCCACCTTTCCGCGTATGCCGTCACACTCGATGTAGTCGCCCACACGCACTCGTCCCGTCATAAGGGAGATGCCGTAGAAGAAGTTCTCGAGGAGGTCCTTCATGGCGAAACCCACACCGGTGGCAAGACCAGCCGATATAACGGACACTGCCGTTGACGGTATCTTGAGCATCTTCACGGAGATGATGGCGTACATTCCCCAGCAGCAGATGGCTATGACGTTGTTGGCAAGGGTGAAGTTTGGCTTGCCGTTCACCACCACTCTCGACTTGTGATACTTATGATAGAGTGCCTTGATGAGGTAGTTGAGATAGCGGAACACGAAGAACTGCGACGCCACCATTACGAGCTTGCCAATAGAGAGCTGCACCACGCCCGGTATGTTCAGGAAGTTGAACATAAATACTTTCCATACCGTCTCGGTAAGGTCGAAGACGTCTGCTGCCCACCATATCGACACAAGGATGGAGAAAACGCTGAGCACGGGCAGGAGCGCCATGCAGACGAAGTCGTAGAACCACGTCACGTTGATGTGCTTCTCGTGGTTCTTGGTAATGATGCTCATCAGCGCACCGCGCTTCACTTTCGCCGTCTCCTTCTCCGTATGTATCTTCTTCGACAGCCAGCGGCGCTCGTAGGCGTCAAGGAAGTCGTACACGCAGGTGATGGTCTGTATGCAGCTCAGCTGGAACATCCACCATATAAGCAGCTGCACTGAGAGCAGCACGTAGCCGTACAGCGCAGAGGCTGTTGAGAAAGCCATGATGACAAGCGACACCCACGTATAGAAGATGTCCGATTTGGGGATGTTGTCGTTGTGCCTTGTGATAACATTCCATTGCCATAGCGTGAACACCAGCAGGATGGGCGGGAAGATAAGGCTTACGAGATTGTTGGGGATGAAGATTATGCGGAACGTGATGACGATGAACGACATCAGCATTATGGGCGTGTAAATCCTGAATCCGCTCTTTATCTGGTCTCCCGGCAGACGGACAAGCAGGGAGAAGAAGATGGCACACAGCAGCCAGGCATACTCGATGAGCAGCTTCGACGCCATGAGGAAGAAGTTGTGATACATGAACATGCGGGCTATCATCACCGACACGGCGAAGATAAACATTGCCACAAACAGTATCAGGCACACCTTCTTCTTCATGAAGTTGTCGGTGCGGAAACGCTTCGGCACCAGCCATCTTACGAACACGTTGCTGAGCAAGGCTGCCAAAAGCACGTAGATGATGACGAAGATGCTCAGACCCATCACGATGGGACCGCGCCACTGCGAGTAGACCTGACGCTCGCCGTTGGCTGTACGCACCTTCTCCGTGTTATACTTCTCGTTGACGTCCGCCTTGGCGTTGTGATACGCCGTCGGCATGGAGGTGATGATCTCCAGATAGTTCTGGTCGCCGTTCACGAATATGTTGTGCTGTATGTCGTTATATCGCAGCAGGGCATAGTCGTTCACCTTCTTCAGCTTTTCTGCCATGCGCTTGTAGTGCTGCGAGTCCTTCTCCACGGAAGCCCGCATCTTGACGAGATTGCCACGGAGCGTTTTGGCGTATATAAGGCAGGCGTTGCGATTGGCCTGTCCCACCTTGTCGAGCATAAACGGCAGTGGCATCTGCTTGCCGTCCTTGCCGGTCACATATTTCTGCTGCTTCGGAGCGTCCTTGCCGTCCTTGGCAGGTTTGCGTCCGAGCGAGGGCGGGATGTTCTGCAGCGTCTCTATCAGGTAGTCGTAGCGCTTTATCTCCGACGACATACGTGTCATAATAATGTTGTACGGCACGCTACGCTGCGTAAACTCACGGTACATCTCCGTAGCTTCATGACAGGCGTATGTCATGTCAAAGGTGAAGTCCTGCTTCTGCGAATAGAGCATGAGCGCCACCTGATCACTGCGTTGCATAAGCGAAATCATCTGCTTGTGCTGCGCCTGGTTGTAGATGTTATAACGCGCCATGTTCTGACGCTGTTCGTTAAATGCCGTTTCCAGTTCGGCGCACAGTACGGACAGTGTCGACTTCAGGTTCTTCTCTTTCAGGACGGCTCCTGCGCTGACTGACAGCGTGAGCATTATTATCAGGCATACGATGCGCCTTATGGCTTTTCTTGTCATATATGTTTGTAATGTGTGTGAAGTATATATAAGGTTGTTTTTGCGATAGTGCTCTGCAAATATATATCTTTTTCGTCAAAAAAAGAGGTCAGCCAAGCTGTTTTTTGTCTTGCTCCCGAGCAACGGGCGGCAAAAACAGCTCGGCTGACCTCATTAAGTGTCTATTGTCGTTGTTTCATCATCGGTGCTCATCCTACCATGCCCTGCACACCGAGTGTGCCAAGGATGGCCGAAGCCACTGCCACGATGATCTTCAGTATAGTACTCCAGTTGATTTTTGACATTTTGCTCATCTTATCGTATTATGTTATTGTTTTTGTGTGTTAATTGGTTTCTGAGATTTCGTCGGTCTTTTCTATACGGTCTCGGTGTTCTTATCCTTACCTCGCGGACTCTCGTAAGTCTCGTCCTCCTTCACCCTTATGCCTGAGAGCATGTTTACGATGTGGCTACCGTCCGGATTGACGTTGGTCTCCGGGTGGAAGTTGATGCGGGTGCCGAGGATGTTCTCACTGACGGTGAAATCCTTGGCAGTCTTTGCTCCCTTGCTACGGATGTTCACCTTGAAGGTGCCGAGTCCGTCGATGCGTACGCGGCTGCCGCGCTGGAGTTCCTGCTTCATCACCTCTGAGAGCTCTGAGAGCACAGCCACGATGTCGGAGTGCTTCACGGTGCAGTTGTTCTGCATGACAGCAGCAAGCTGCTTGATGCCTACGGTGTCCTTGTGTGATGCACGGGCGTAAAACTTGTCCTTAGTGCCATTGTTGACAGTGCTCTTGTAAATCTTGTAGTTAAGTGCCATAATGTGTTTTTCCTTTCTTTTTTAAAAATTAGTAATTAGATTTGTTAATGTTTTTCATGGTTGTGATCAGTCTGACAAATTACTCTTTCTTTTATTTTGAAGCGCTTCAGAGTGGTTGGGTTCTGATTACGGTTGCAAAGGTATAAACCAGCGGAAGCGATGTCAAGTGTTTGGCGTGGAATAAACATTGTTTAACAAAGAAAGATTCTATTTGAAATGTTGCTTCTATAAGTCTTCATAATTTTGCCGTCGAAACCTGAGAGAAGACACAAGAACTATAAAGAATATACATTATAATAATACGATACAGATTAATATATACTTGATTCTTTTACAGTTAACACTTAAAACACACAACCATGAAAAACACACATCAGGCTGCCACTGCGGTGGCAGCCACTTATTACGACTCGGTTCCTAACCGTCGTCTCAGCGCACATTTCTCTTTGCGCGAGTTCGTAATGTCGGCAGCAGCCGTGCGACACAATCTACTCAACCTTCCCGACGCCGACACGGAGCGCCGTCTGAAGGCGTTGTGCGACAATGTGCTTGAGCCTCTGCGCCGCCGTTTCGGCAGGATTCTCATCACGAGCGGCTATCGCTCGCCAAAGGTGAACGCCCTCGTGGGTGGCGTTCCCACCTCGCAGCACGTACGCGGCGAGGCTGCCGACCTCTTCATTCCCTCCAACGAAGTAGGCGAAAGGATGTTCGCATACATCCAAGCCAACCTACCCTTCGACCAACTAATCTTCGAGCGCAACCGCAAGTCGGGCACCCGCTGGCTGCACGTCAGTTACTGCGAAGACCGCAAATGCCGACATCAGGCGTTCAGGCTCGAGTTTTGAATTACAGCAGACAAGGCAAACCTATGAGGCTATGGCGTCTCGCCGTAGATACGCAGTTTGTGTTTTTTTGTTTTTTCCGCTTATGGGCGCGTGCTGAGCACAAATAAAAGGCTTTACGTTAGGTTGTCGAGAACTGGTTCTCGTAAGACCTAATGTAAAGCCTTTTATTAAAATCTTTAGTTACATTTGCAGGAACTCTCCGAGATGAATGTGCTTTATTCCGTCAACATTGCTTCCGCTTGTCCATTCGTCAAGACTAACCACATATTTCGGATAGTTGTCGGCAATACTCTGCAGGTTGCCGAATTCGCGCTGACGTGTGGCTTCATCATTCATCAGATATGATGATTGGATGTATACCACTTCATCGTTCTTGCGAGCAACGAAGTCCACTTCACGTCCACCTGCCAGCTGCCCGGTGAACACCTCGTATTGTTTATTGGCAAGATGCAGGTAGATGGCATTCTCCATCAGTTTATGAATGTCACTCTGCATGTTGAATCCGAAATGACAGTTGCGCAGACCGAGATCTTCGAAATAATACTTGTCACCAATCTCAAATGTCTTCAGTCCGTTCACATCTATTCGGCGTACCTTATTGATAAGATACGCGTTATGCAGTGCTCTGAGATAGTTTATCACTTGCAGCGGAGAGATGTTCACGCGCTGTGATTTGAGATAACGGCTGATATTGTTGGCTGAGAAAAGATTGCCCACGTTGTCAGCTGTATATAATGCGAGTGTTTCCAGAAAGTCCACATTGCGTATGTTCTCACGCCTTACCACATCCTTGAGCATAATTGTGGAGTAGACATTGCGCAGATATTCAAATACGATGTCGCGCTGCAATGGCAGGTTGCTCAGATAAGGCAGTCCGCCGAAAGTAAGAAAGTCGCGCAGGGTCTGTGTGGATGGTGTCAGACGGTTAAACTCCATAAACTCCTTATATGAAAGGCTGTGTATATGAAATTCGATGTATCTGCCGGAAAGATACGTTGAGAGCTCGCTCGACAACATTGTGGCATTGCTACCTGTAATGAAAATGTCGCAAGCGTCCTGGGCTTGAAGGCTGCGCAGCGTGTGCTCAAATCCATTGATGTCCTGCACCTCATCAATGAAAAGATAGTTGGCACAGCCCTCTTTCAGGTGTTCCGTCACATAAGCGGTAAGTTCCTCATTAGTACGTATAAAGGCAAATTCCTCCAATTCTTTGTTTATACATATAGTATTGCAGTTGCTATGTGTATGCTCTATGTGCTCTTGTATCTGCCTAAGTATGCAACTCTTTCCGACACGTCGTTGACCTGTCAGCACCTTTATTATGTTCTTGTCTATGAACGGGGTTATCCGTTCCGTATAGTCTTGACGGTTGATAAGCTTTATCATAAGGCAGTTTTTTATTAGTTATACTTAAAACTTTATGCAAATATACCTATTTTATTAAGTATACCAAACAAAACTCAATCAAAACACTGTTTTATTAGTTATACTTAACAAAATACACGTCTTCCTGTCCACCATGCAAATATGGATTTAACGCAAGCTGCGAGTACTTGGAGATATTCATTTTAGTTTTTTAATTGCAATAGACTTATAATTCGAAAATTTTATCTATATTTGCAATTGTTCACAGGTTGCGTACTGCATGAAAGAGTGAATGTAGCAGAACTTGTTACAGGTCTTAATGAATTCATAAAAACAATAAGAAATGAAGAAATATATTCTTGTTTTGGCGTCAATAGTATTATTGACTGATATATTTGTTTGTATGGTCAAGTATAATCAAACAGCTGACAATGCTAAAACCTATTTCGCAAATTTGATTGAACAACAGCGTATCGTTGCTCAAAAACAGGTGGATAGCATTTTTACACACAAACATACAGATGTCTTCCCTATTTATTCAAGATGTAAGCCACATTACATAATAGGGAGCATCAAAAAATCAAATAGTAGTATGTTTGAGAATTTTATGGATGTTGCATATACGGAACCTAAATTACCTGCTGACGTGAAATCAACTTACCAAGATCGGAAGAGCACACGTCTGAACTCCAGT
>ERZ506999.913-NODE-913-length-11153-cov-3.336817_pt1 | contig 11153 bp, 10 predicted proteins | sample MGYA00512881_ERZ506999 | MGnify/ENA metagenome assembly ERZ506999
GAGGTCTACCTGCGCTACCCGCGCTCTCCCCTCGCCGACCAGTCCGGCGACGCCGGCTTCACCCGCACGCCGAGCGATGACGCGTGCGCCTACACCTGGGGACTCAGTCTGATCAAGCGCTCAAGCTCGGACGATAAGCCGCTCGCGGGTGCCAAACTGCGCATCATCGACGACCGCGGTCGCATCCTAACGACTGACGGCTCGTGGTCGACGGATGCCGACGCGTGCATCACCACGGACGCGGATGGCCATGTGGAATTGAGCGGTGTGGACGCGGGCGTCTATACCGTCGAGGAAATCGCGGCACCCAAGGGCTACACCGCCTTTGAGGGCAAGCGTACGGTGACGGTTACGGCTGAGGGTCTGGACGTTAAACAAGTGGCGACCGCGAAGCCCAAGGTGACCGTATCGGTCGAAAGCCCTCTGCGGGTTGATACCGCCGATGCCAGGACGGGTTCGATTGAGCTGTCGGTGCTCAACACCCCAAGCAAAGAAGCAGGTCGAGGCTTTATGCCCTCGACGGGAGATAGAACGTTGGTACTGGTGGCGGTTTTGGCTGCCATCGGAGTGGCGGCTATTGTTGTCGCGCTCGTCATCAAGCGGGGAGGAGGTCGCCGTGAAATATAATTGCCCTTCTTGCTCAATGGCGTACTGCCTCCGTAGCGAGTGACGCACAGGCCTACCGACCTGATGATCATTGGTTTTGAAAAAGTTACTAGAGAACCCTCCAAGAAAAGCGGGGCACCCGGTCGACATGACCGAGTGCCCCGCTTCGTTTGTTGGTGCAAAGTAACCTGGCACCTTTGTGGTGGTTGGTGGCTAAGCGGTGGGGAGTCCTGGCATGTTAGCCGGCTGCTGCGGCTTGAGGTGGGCGTTGCGCCAGATGATCTGGATAACGTAGCCGAGCATAAAGACAAAGGCTACGCCGCTGATGAAGTCACCTACGAGGGGAAGCCCCGTGAGGGCGCCTGCGATTACGCCACCAACGGCTGCCATGGCGTAGCGGTTCTGGCTGTGTCCGACCATGCGGGCAATCGCGCACCCCGCAAAGGCACTCGACACCAACGCGATGCCGATAACACCGCACAAGAGGGCTCCGGCAAGCGACAGGCCGGCGATAGAGATAATCAGCAGTAGGACGGCGGGGACGATAGCAATCGTGCTCAGAAGACCGCTCACCCACAGGGGCATGGGGCGCTGGTGGAGCATGCCGGCGGCGCTGGCGGTCGCGCGCGGAAAGACGAGCTCGAGCAGCAGAGCGACAAAGCAGGTCGAGAGTGCCGCGGCGACGATACCGCCGATGACATCGTTAACGGTGGAAGTATCCTCGTTCTCGGTGCGGTCGATCTTGAGCGCGCCTACCTCGGCGCCTGCGGCACGCTCGGGGTCCTCGGAGACGTGCGCGTTCACGGTGCCGGAGATGTGGGCGTTCTTGCCCAGGATGAGCTTGTCGGCCCAAACCTCGACATCGCCCTCGACGGTGCCATCGATGGTCACCGTATCGCCCGCAAGCGCTGCCGACTTGGTGGAGCCGCGTAGGGCAACCGTCTCGCCTATCGCATAGAAACAGTTGGCGGTGCTGTCGGAATTGAGCACAACGTGCTGACCGACGACCGTGACGCTGCCATCAACCGTGGTCTTGGCGATATCGATAGTGCGTGCCGCCAAGCGGATGGCGCCGCCCACCGTGCAGTCGCGGATAGAGAGGGTATCGCCCGCGGCGATGATATCGCGGTCAATGGACGCATCGTCCAAGTTGAGGGCCTGGCCGGCCCAGTACAGGTCACCCTCAACGCCAGACGGATCGACGTCATTGTCGGTCGCAAGGACATTGCCTGCCGTGTCCGTGCCAGCAAATGACGCCGTGGGAAGCACGGTGATCGCCAGCGTGATGAGCGCGAATAGGATGGTGATGCGGCCCCATGCTTTACGGCGCTGGGTCAACGGGAATTGATTACAGGGCATAGTGAATCCTTCGTCAGATGCTCGACATGCACCTAACAGGGTACCCAACGCGTGGGCGCTCTAAAAGAACCTCTCGGTTGCATTTCGAAGGATGAGCCCGCGCCACCTACTTTTTGCGGTGCAAAAAGCGTGCGATGTCATCCTCGGTGGGGCTTTTGATATCAAAGCGCAGCGACAGCCAGCGCAGTCCCATGGTCACCACGACGCAAACGACCAGTGCGACGACATTGCTGACCAAGCCGCTCATGACAAGGCAAACATAGCTTGCCGATCCGGCGATGGCCGCGATGGCATAGAAGTTGGTGCGCTGGAAGATACCCGGCACCACACCCATAAAACCATCTCGCAGCATGCCGCCGCCCACCGCGGTAAAAAAGCCCATCATGATGCACACCGCCGGCGCAAAGCCGTAGACCAGCGCCTTGTCTGCGCCGGTGGCGGCATAGATGCCGACCGAGATGATGTCGAGCAGGGGGATGAGTTTTTCGGGTTTGTCGACGATTGCCGGGAAGATGTAGATGATGGCCGCGGTGGCGATGGAGAGCGGGAGCGCCATCGGTTGGTTGAGGATGTAGACGTTCCCCACCTGCAGCGTCATATCGCGCAAAAGACCGCCGCCCAGTCCACAGACCACGGCGAGCGCGACGGCGCCTACCAGGTCGAGTTTGTGCTCGCGTGCGACTAACACGCCCGAGATCGATGCCGCGACGACGGCGAACATCTCGAGCCAAAACGGGATGGCAACCATGGCATCCGAGGCATGTGAGGTAATGGTTATGGCAGCGACGACGGGCAAGATGGGGTCCTTTGGATCGTGGGTTTAGACAATGCCCGTACATAGTACATGGTTGTCGGGCGTGGCGACCCTATTGCTCGGTAAACGGTCGGGGCCGGGTGGGGGCGTAGGTACATAACATGTACATCAGCCTCCAAAGATGTCGAAAAATGTCGGTTTTGGAGGGTGACGTACATGTTTGGGGAAGCGTGGGATCGAGACGTATTTCGATAACAAAAAAGCTCCCATTGTTGGGAGCTTTCTCAACCAAAATGGCGGAGGAGGAGGGATTCGAACCCTCGTGACCTTATACAGGCCAAACGGTTTTCGAGACCGCCGCATTCAACCACTCTGCCACCCCTCCGCGTGGGGTAAAAACAAAGCAGGCTCGAAGGCCTGCTTTGGAATTAACTGGCGGAGAGTCAGGGATTTGAACCCTGGAGACGCTTTTGACGCCTACACGATTTCCAATCGTGCTCCTTCGGCCACTCGGACAACTCTCCGTTAAATGCGAAAGTCAGTATACACGAGGAATCGCAAAGTGCAAACAGAAAAGTTGGCATTTTTTGATCAACAGCGTCTCGCGCTGTGCCTAAAACGCGCGACACATGCAGTCTGACCAGCAAAATCATGCTAAGCGAATTGCTCAAAAAAGGACTTTATAGACCACGAGCAAACGAATTTAAAATCTTTTTGGCGATCAATTGGACCACTGGTATGCATTTTGCGACCACAGCCTTGTGTCCGTTGACCTGTGGCTTGGCTCAGCTTGTCCCCGCGGCACCGTATCTTGTCCACAGATTCGTCAAGCTTTTGGTCAGCATTTGGTTGGAATGCGCATGAAACGCCGTGCGAGTATGGACATATGTGGAGGTCATGAGGTTGTAGCTGCATATTCTTGCGGCCTGGGAGGTTGAAAGATATTATTACCAAGTCTTTTCCTGCTTCAGGCGCACCTTCACGACCTGAAGCCACATTTGCCCAGAGGAGGTGACAATATGAAGGCTTATGAACTGCTGTTCTTTGTTGACCCGTCGCTCGACCCCGAGACTCGTCTCGCTGTTATGAAGCGTATCGATACCACGATCGCTGAGGGCGCTGGCAAGGTCGACTCCGTTGACGAGTGGGGCAAGCGCAAGCTCGCCTACGAGATCAACGACCTCACCGATGGTGACTACACCCTCATCAACTTCCACGCAGATCCTACCCAGATCGCCGAGCTTGATCGCGTCCTGCGCATCACCGACGCTGTGGTCCGCCACATGATCGTCCGTCGCGACGACCAGGAGTAAGACTGTCGTTTTGGACTGGGCTTGTGCCCCAAGAGGAAGTAGTGAGTTATGAGCATCAATCGAGTGAACATCACCGGTAACCTCACCCGCGATCCCGAGCTGCGCGCCACCGCTGGCGGAACCCAGGTTCTGTCCTTTGGCGTCGCCGTGAACGATCGTCGCCGCAACGCGCAGACTGGCGAGTGGGAGGACTATCCCAACTTTGTCGACTGCACCATGTTCGGCACCCGCGCCGAGGCCGTGAGCCGTTTCCTGGCAAAGGGAAACAAGGTCGCGATCGAGGGCAAGCTGCGCTACAGCTCTTGGGAGCGCGACGGCCAGCGCCGGAGCAAACTTGAGGTCATCGTCGATGAGATCGAGTTTATGAGCTCCCGTGGTGGCCAGGGTGGCTACGATCAGGGCGGTTACGCCCCCGCAGCTCCCGCGCCCGCAGCACGTCCTGCCGCACCGGTGGCTACGCCGCCCGCGGTCGACGTCTACGATGAGGACATCCCGTTCTAAGGGTTGTTCACCTATTTTTGAGTGAGAGGCGGCTTCGGTTCGCCGAAGTTGCCAAATGAAAGGTATTTTGACATGGCTAATGATTTTTCTGCACGTCAGCCGCGTCGTAAGTACTGCCAGTTCTGCAAGGAGAACACTGAGTTCATCGACTATAAGGACACTCAGCTTCTCCGTAAGTACATGACCGACCGTGGCAAGATCAAGCCCCGTCGCGTCACTGGCGCTTGCACGCAGCATCAGCATGACATCGCCAACGCCATCAAGCGCGCCCGCGAGATGGCTCTCCTGCCGTACACCGTCCCCGTGGTTTCCTCTCGTGGCAACCGCGACCGCGGCTAAGAAGGGAGACGCATCATGAAGGTTATTCTTCTCGATGAGATCAAGGGCAAGGGCGGCGAGGGTGACGTCGTAGAGGTCGCTCAGGGTTACGCTGAGAACTTCCTGTTCCCCAAGAAGCTCGCTGTTGCCGCCACCAAGGGCAACCTCAAGCAGCTTGACGAGCGTCGCAACAACATCGCCAAGCGCGAGGCCGTCCGTCTGGCTACCGCCAACGAGACCAAGGCTGCCTTCGAGGGCAAGACGGTCACCGTTGACGTCAAGGTCGGCGACGAGGGCATCCTCTTTGGCTCCGTTACCGCCGCTATGATCGCTGATGCCATCAAGGCTCAGCTCGGTATGGACATCGACCGTAAGCGCGTCGAGCTCGGTAAGCCCATCAAGGTTGCCGGTGCCCACACCGTTGCCATCTCGCTATACCGCGAGATCAAGGCCGAGGTTGTCGTTCTCGTCGGCGTTACCGCCGAGGAGCTCGCTGCCGAGGCTGAGGTCGAGGAGGCCGCTGAGGTCGCCGAGGCCGAGACCGCCGAGGTCGAGACTGAGGCTGCTGCCGAGTAGCATTTGCTGCAACGCAACAATCTTGTTCTAAGAAGGGCGCTCTGGGAAACCAGAGCGCCCTTTTGTTTTTCGCGCTGAGTGAGTGTCATGGCGAACGTTACGCCGAAGTCCTATATACAGGACCGTTCATCCGTTTGGTTCGGTGATGATTGGCGGCGCGCGGCGCGTTTTGGGACCATGGCTGATACTATGGATGCTCGCAAGCGATATGAATGAGGATGCTCATGGCATATGACGATAGGGAGACCGGGCTGACGGTTGAGGACCGCGGCTCAAAGTTGGGTCTTCCCCAAAACCAAGATGCAGAGGCCAATGTACTGGCCGCTATGCTGCTATCGCCCGAGGTGGTCGAAGAGGCCCAGGTCGAGCTGCAGCCCGATGACTTCTACCGGCCCATTCATAAGACCATCTATACTGCGATGGTCGATATGTACAACAGCCGCATTCCCATCGACTCCATCTCGCTGATCGATTACCTGCGAAGCATCAACAAGCTCGATGCCGTGGGCGGCGAAGCGTACATTTTGGAGTTGATGGGTCAGACCCTGTCGCTCGTCAACTGGCAGCACCATGCCGCCATCGTTCGCCGCGACTCGATGCTGCGCGAGCTGATCGGCGCCACTAACGAGATCAACGCGCTGGCATATAACGCCCCCACCGACACCAAAGAGGTTGTCGAGCTGGCCGAGAGCAAGCTGCTCAAGGTTACGGCACGCGAGGTCAAGTCGAGCTACAAGACGTTGACCGAGTTTATGGTCGAGGCCTATAACGAGGCCGAGGAAGTGTGCCAGGCCGGTGGCCAGGCTGCGGGCGTGCCCACGGGCTTTCCGTCACTCGACCGCATGCTCATGGGTTTTCGCGAGGGCCAGCTCATCATCATCGGCGCCCGTCCTGCTGTAGGTAAGACGTCGTTCGCACTGAATCTGGCACTCAACGCTGCCGCTGCCGGTTATACTGTCGGCTTCTTCTCTCTGGAGATGTCGGGCAAGGAAATTGCCCAGCGTCTGATTTGCGCCTACGCCATGATCTCGATCAGTGACTTCCGCATGGGCCGCATTAGCCCCGAGCAGTGGGCCAATATCAACGAGGCCACGCAGACCTTGTCCAAGCTCGATATTCTGATTGACGATACGCCCGGCACCACAGTGACCGAGATTCGCGCCAAGAGCCGCCGTATGCTCCATAACAAGGAGAAGGCAATTATCATCCTGGACTACCTGCAGCTGGTGAGTCCTCCGCCGGGACGCCGCTCCGAGAGCCGTACCGTCGAGGTCTCGGAGATGTCGCGTGGTTTGAAGATCATGGCCAAGGAGCTCAAGATCCCGCTCATCGCGCTGTCGCAGCTCTCACGTCAGGTCGAATCCCGTACCGGCAAGCGCCCGCAGCTTTCCGACCTTCGTGAATCGGGCTCCATCGAGCAGGACGCCGATATCGTTATGTTCTTGGACCGTTCCGCCGACGAGGCCGAGGCCTCGCGCGACGATCGACCCGACGAGGGCGTTACGCGTATCGTCGTGGCCAAGAACCGTTCGGGCCCGATCGGCGACGTCGACCTGATGTTCCTGCCGGCATCCACCAAGTTCTATGAGCTTGATGGGGCGCATGCCGAGGAGTAGGACAGGCGCCCGTTGCACGGGTATACTGGGAATGTTTTGTGCTTCTGCGTGCCGGCGTGGTGCGTAGACAGTCCATGAATGTAAGGAGTAAACATGCCGTCAACCGTTTTGGTCGGTGCCCAGTGGGGCGATGAGGGCAAGGGTAAGATTTGCGATCTGGTCGCCGGCGACTTTGATGCCGTCGTGCGCTATTCGGGCGGCAACAACGCCGGCCACACCATCGTCGTCAACGGCAAGAAGTACGGCCTGCACCAGGTGCCCTCCGGCATCATGTATTCCGACCACGTGTCGGTGATCGGTAACGGCTGCGTCGTCAACCCCAAGGTTGTCCTTGAGGAGATCGACATGTTCGAGGCCGACGGCATCACCACCAAGAATCTCAAGATCAGCGGCAACGCGCATATCATCATGCCGTACCACATCGATCTGGATGGCGCCTTTGAGCAAAAGCTCGGCAAGAAGAACATCGGTACCACCAAGCGCGGTATTGGTCCGTGCTACCAGGACAAGATGGCTCGCATCGGCCTGCGTATGCAGGACATGCTGGACGAGGCACTGTTCCGCGATAAGCTGGAGACCGCTCTTGCCCGCGTGAACCCCGAGCTGGAGCTCATCTACAACCTGCCCACCTACACCGTGGACCAGATTTGCGACGAGTACCTGCCTATGGCCGAGCGCCTGCGCCCTTACATCACCGAGACGAGCCTGCTGCTCAACAACATGATCGATGAGGGCAAGGATTTGCTGTTTGAGGGCGCCCAGGCGACGCTGCTCGACATCGATCACGGCACCTATCCGTACGTGACGTCTTCTAATTGCACCGCCGGCGGCGCCATTACCGGTTCCGGCGTCGGCATGAAGAATGTCGACCGCGTACTGGGCGTCATGAAGGCCTATATTACCCGTGTCGGTTCGGGCCCCATGCCCACCGAGCTTTCCTATGAGTCCGAGGCCGGCCACACGCTGACCGAGGAGGGCTACGAGTACGGCGTGACCACCGGTCGCCGTCGTCGTTGCGGCTGGTTTGACGGCCCCATCGCCAACTATGCCTCGCGCGTCAACGGCCTCACCGATATCGCCGTGACCAAGCTCGACGTGCTTTCGGCCTTCGACACCATTAAGGTGTGCGTTGCCTATGACGTCGACGGCGAGCGTTACACGAGCGTGCCCGAGCACCAGGTGCGCTTTGAGCATGCCAAGCCCATCTACGAGGAGCTCCCTGGCTGGAAGTGCGACATTACCGGCTGCCGCAGCTTTGACGAGCTGCCGCAGGAGGCTCAGGATTACGTGGCATTTATCGAGGATCTGGCACACACCCGCGTGACGTTTATCGGCGTCGGCGCCGGTCGCGAGCAGATCATCAACCGATTCTGGAAGTAATCGGCGTTATTTGGTTATTGCGATATACCCCTTCGCAGCCCGGATGGGCGGCCGAGGGGTATATTTGCTTGTAATGGGCTCGCTTGGTTGGCGGGCCGGTAATCCATAGAGGAGGCACCCTTGAAGGCGGACACTCAAACCATCGACATCCTGTTGTTGGGCAGCGGCGGCCGCGAGCATGCTCTGGCAGCCAAGCTCGCAGCATCACCGCGCGCCGGCAAGCTCTACATCGCGCCGGGTAACGGCGGCACCGCGAACTGCGGCGAGAACGTGGTTCTCGACGATTGCGATCCTGCGGCTGTGGCGGCGTTTGCCCAGAGCCATGGATGCGGACTCGTGGTGATTGGCCCCGAGGCTCCGCTCGTGGCGGGCGTGGCGGATGCCGTCCGCGCGGCGGGTATCCCGTGCTTTGGACCGGGTGCCGAGGGCGCCCAGATGGAGGGCTCCAAGCTGTTCTCCAAGCAGCTCATGGAGCGTGCGAACATCCCGACGGCCGCCTATGGCTCGTTTACCGACGAGGCTTCGGCTCTTGCCTATGTGCGCGAGCAGGGCGCTCCGTTGGTCGTGAAGGCCGACGGCCTCGCCGCGGGCAAGGGCGTTATCGTGGCAACCGAGCTTTCGCAGGCCGAGGAGGCTGTGCGTGAGTGCTTTGGCGGCACCTTTGGCGATGCCGGCAATACCGTGGTCATCGAGGAGATGCTGACCGGCCCCGAGTGCTCGCTGCTGGCCTTTACCGACGGCAAGACCGTGCGTCCCATGGCCACCTCGCAGGATCACAAGCGTGCGCTCGAGGGCGACAAGGGCCCCAACACCGGCGGTATGGGCGTCTACAGCCCGGTGCCCATCGTGACCGACGAGGAGCACGCCACCATGGTGAAGGTCATGGAGCAGACCGTGGCCGAGTTTGCTGCCGAGGGCATCGACTACCGCGGCTGCCTGTACGGCGGCTTTATGCTTACCCCCGCCGGCCCCAAGGTACTGGAGTTCAACGCCCGCTTTGGTGATCCCGAGACTCAGGTCGTGCTCCCGCGCCTTAAGAACGATTTGGTCGAGGTCATGCTTGCCTGCGCCAACTGCGAGCTCGATCAGATTGAACTCGACTGGCGTGACGAGTGGGCCGTGGCCGTTGTCCTGACGAGTGCGGGCTATCCCGGCAGCTACGAGAAGGGCAAGGTCATTACCGGTATCGAGGATGCCGAGGCCATGGAGAACGTGACGGTGTACCACGCCGGCACCGCTGTGGTGGACGGCAAGCTCGTGACCAACGGCGGTCGCGTGCTCGCCGTGACCGCGCTGGGCGATACGTTCGAGAACGCTCGCGATCTTGCCTACGAGGCCTGCGAGAAGATCAACTTTGAGGGTAAGACCCTGCGTCGCGACATTGGCCTGCGCGCACTGCGCGGCCGCGATGCCTGGGATGCCTAAAATCCGAGAGGAATGAGACGGATGGACGATAAGAACGAGGAGCTCGTGGACGCGCAGATTGTCGAAGAGGACAGCCGCATGTGTGGACACGCCGAGGGCGAGCCTGGTGGCGAGGTCGCTGACGAGCCGGCGCTGGTGCTGGGGGACGAAGATCCGCATGACGCCCTGCTGCACGAGAAGATTCTTTCGGAGGAGTGTGCCTGGAAGGGCAAGATTCTCGATGTTCACCGTCTTGAGGTTGAGCTGCCCAACGGTCACCGCAGCGCCCGCGATATCGTTCGCCATCCGGGTGCGGCGGCCGTTGTGGCACTGACCGAGAGCGGCAAGATCGTGCTGGTACGTCAGTATCGCACCGCCATCGACCGCGTGACGGTCGAGATTCCCGCCGGCAAGCTCGATCCGGGCGAGGACCCGCTCGATTGCGCCAAGCGCGAGCTGCATGAGGAGACGGGCTTTAGGGCCGGCCGCATTCGCTTTTTGACGTCGATTGTCACGACCTGCGGTTTTTGCGACGAGATCATTCACATCTACCTGGCCACCAAGCTCGAGTTTGATGCGCCCGACCCCGACGATGACGAGTTTGTCAACGTCGACCTGGTGCCACTGCACGAGCTGATCGACGCAGTGCTCGACGGCAAGATCGAGGATGCCGGCTTTATCGGCAGCGGCTGTGCGATCTCGCAGGCCTCCGCCTCATTGATGATCGACCTTGTGAAGGGCCGCACCGTGGAGGATGCGCACCGCCTCATCAGCCTGTATTTCCAGATGATCAAGGGCAAGATCACCCCTGAGGAGCTGGACGATCTGGAGGATGTGGCCGCCCTGCAGGGCATTGCCCATGTCCCCGCCCGCGTCAAGTGCGCGGTGCTGGCATGGCACACGCTGGAAGAAGCTCTGGACGGCGAGGGCAAAGTAAAACAGTAAATGAAAAAGGGGCTGTTACAAAATAGCCCATACGAAAAATGAGATAGACTTTTCCCAAAAGGAGGTCTATCTCATTTTCATGTTGTAAACTGAAGCTATGAAAAAGCCAAAACAAATATAACAAGAAGCATATGCAAAAAAAGATATATCAACAGTTGGTTCTTTCGATCGGCGAAAATATTTTAATAACTGAACAAGAACTAGCGTATCAAAATCAATATGATTCATCCGATTCGGCAGGTACCGCGGTAATATCGCGGTAGGATAACATGAAGTATCATATCAGTAAACCCAATAAAATTACTACGACCTATAAATTTCACTTATGGAGTGTTTGCGATGCGGGAACAGAAAGACCGATACGAGATATTCTTGAAAGTA
>ERZ506999.921-NODE-921-length-11124-cov-3.923480_pt1 | contig 11124 bp, 10 predicted proteins | sample MGYA00512881_ERZ506999 | MGnify/ENA metagenome assembly ERZ506999
GTCGGCGGTGCTCCGGTAGCAGCAAAGATCGCAGCGATCATGGGCGAAGAAGCCGGTGAAAGCGTACACGAAGTTGCATTTGTAAAATGTGCAGGAACCTGCGAAAAAGCAAAACAGGCATATGATTATACAGGAATTACAGACTGCCAGATGGCAGCCATGATGCAGAATGGCGGACCAAAAGGATGTTCTTTCGGATGTCTTGGTTTCGGAAGCTGCGTAAAGGCATGTCCGTTCGATGCGATCCATATCGTAGACGGAATTGCAGTAGTCGACAAAGAAGCATGTAAAGCCTGTGGTAAATGTATCGCCACCTGTCCAAAACATCTGATCGAGCTTGTACCTTATGAACAGAAGCATCTCGTACAGTGCAGCTCAAAAGATAAAGGAAAAGACGTTATGAGCGTATGTTCCGTAGGATGTATCGGATGTAAGATGTGTGAAAAAGTATGTGAATCTGATGCAGTACATGTAGTAGATAACATCGCACACATTGATCCGGAAAAATGTACAAACTGTGGAAAATGTGCGGAGAAATGTCCGAAGAAGATCATTAAGTAAATAAATAATGAAAAAAAGGATCCGGATGCTGTTTCGGAGGCTAAGAACAAGTTTTTCTTAGACTTCTGCAAATGCATCCGGATCCTTTTTTTATTGAGTTCATTCGACTGCGGAAGGATGAAAGGATGGAAAGAGAAAGTTAGGAAAATTTAATTTTTAGAATATCGTGGGGTATGTTATAATAGAAAAAATGGAGAAGGAAAAGAAAAATTATTGGTTGACGGTTAGGTGGAAAATCATCCAAAATAGAAATGAAAATAGAGACAAAATACGACATTGCATCATCTGTAAATATTGGCGCAGAGTATGACAAGGGCGTGAAGAAACTCTTTAAGAGCAAAGAGATCATTGTGCCGATTATGGAGATGGTGATTCCGGAATTTGAAGGGTGTTCGCAGGAAGAGATCTTGAATTGTCTGGACCTTGCATCGATTACATCAGATGAGGTTGTCAGTGATGCTCCAGTTTCGGAGACGGATGAATATCGGATACGGGGCGAGAGGAGACAACTGTTAAATTTATCTGGAGTTTACATGAAATGGATTTTACAGATGATATGATTTCGGAAGCAGTAAAAAGACCGATTGATTATGTGCAGGATATTTTGAAAAAAGATGCACCTCAATAAGAAAGTTGGGAACACTTTTGTGAAAAATAGATTAATAGCAGGAATAAAGATGCTTTTACAGGACTTATGGAATATCCGCATTGCGATTCTTGTATTTGCAATTTATTTTGTTATAGGAAGAAAGTTTTTATACAGTCTGTGTCCCATGGTGATCATGACGGGATTTCCTTGTCCGGGATGCGGGCTTACAAGAGCGATGTTTATGGTGCTGCGAGGGGACTTTGCCGGGGCATGGAAAATGCATCCGTTTATTTATGGTGTGATTATTCTGGTGGGATGGTTTGGCGTGCGGAGATATATACAGAGAAAAGAAACGAAGAGTCTTGGGAAATGGGTGATTCTTCTGTGCGTAGGACTGATTCTATATTATGTGTACCGAATGGTAAGGTATTTTCCGGGAGATGCTCCGATGAGTTATTACTATGGAAGCGTGGGATACCGGGTGTGGGAGATAATTAGAAGTGGAAGAAATTATTTATAGTAGAGTATATAAAAGTGCCGCGAAGTCATCAAAACGATGATGGAGCGGCACTTTTTTGGATTATTTACAAAAGATACTATGGAACCTTTTTGTGCAGAATCAGCAGGAGACAGCTTTATGGGAATAGCGACACTGACTAATTTATGTCTTCCCGCGCTAATCCTAGCGCAGGAAGCCTCTCAGCATTTTTTCTTTCCAGAACCGGTACTTCTGATACCGGATCGGCAGATCCATCCACGTTTTCTTATCGACAATACTGCGGTAATGGCTGAAGGTTTCAAATCCAACCCTGCCGTGGTAGCTGCCCATGCCGCTCTCACCGACACCGCCGAATGGCATATCGCTCGTTGCAAGATGAATGATCGTGTCATTGATACAGCCGCCGCCAAAACGGCAGGTATCTAAGACCTTCTTCTGTGCGGCTTTGTCCTCACTGAAAAAATAAAGCGCAAGCGGATGAGGGTGGGATTCCACGGTATCAAGCGCCTCGTTTAATGTGTCGAAGGTGAGGATCGGAAGCAGAGGACCGAAGATCTCTTCGCCCATCACAGCGTCGTCCCACGTAATATTATTCAGAACGGTAGGCGCAATGCGGAGCGATTCAGGCTCTGACTGTCCTCCGTATACAAGCTTTTCCCCATTGATCAGCCCGAGAATGCGTTCAAAATGCTTTTCGTTGATGATCTTTCCATAATTCGGATTTTTCAGAGGTTCTTTCCCAAACTGCTTTTCAATCTCAGCTAAAATCGCAGTGATAAGCTCATCGCGGATGCGCTTGTCACAGAGAATATAATCCGGCGCAACACAGGTCTGTCCGCAGTTTAAATACTTGCCGAAGACAATACGCTTTGCGGCAAGCCGGATCTTAGCGGTGGAGTCAACGATACATGGGCTCTTTCCGCCAAGCTCTAATGTGACAGGAGTTAAATATTCAGCCGCATGGCGGAGTACCTCCCGTCCGACAGTCTTTCCGCCGGTGAAAAAGATCATGTCAAAACGCTGCTGTAACAATGCCTGATTTTCTGCGCGGCCGCCATCGACCACTGCAACATAATGTGCCGGAAAACATTCTTCGATCATGGTTTTCATGACATCGAACGTGCAAGGGGCGTAGGCGCTTGGTTTTACGACCGCAGTATTCCCGGCTGCTATGGCATCGATCAGCGGATCGAGTGTCAGTAACACCGGGTAATTCCATGGGCTCATGATCAGCACGGTTCCGTAAGGGGAAGGGGAGCGGAAGCTCTTTGCTGCAAACTGGGCGACCGGGGTGGAAACACGTTTGCTGCGCATAAGGCTGCGGAGATGCTTCTGCATCCAGGTAAGCTCTGACAGCGTCAGCCCGATCTCACACATATAGCTCTCCATCCGGCTCTTTCCAAGATCCGCCTTCAATGCCGCAGCGAGGTCGGCTTCATGGCGGATCATAGCCTCTTTCAAACTTTCTAACTGTTTCAGACGGAATTCCGCCTGAATCGTTTTGCCACTGGAAAAAAAGTGGTTCTGTTGTTGTAAAATATCCTTGATCTCCTGTTCGGTCATGAGGATGCCTCCTTTTATCTTCAGGATCGATCAGACAACTACCTGTTCTGACTCAACCTGTATCCGTACATCTGATACTTATATACTATCGAAAATAACATACTTCTGCAAGTGTTTTACTTCCGGGCAGACAGGAAAAACAATTCTTGAAAAACGGCGCTTATAATGCTACAGTAATAATACTGATGATCTGCAGCAGAGGTCATGGCGCAGGTCAGTTTGATAATAATGTGACTGCCGGATACGAAGGGCAGATTGCGGAAAGGCATGGAAAATGAAATGAACGATTATAAAATAGGCACAAAATGTGTACAGGCAGGATATACCCCGGAGAATGGACAGCCGCGGCAGATTCCGATCATCCAGTCTACCACTTTCAAATACAGCACCAGTGAGGACATGGGAAAACTGTTTGATCTTGAGGCATCCGGATATTTCTATACACGGCTGCAGAATCCGACGAATGATCATGTCGCAGCCAAGATCGCAGCAATGGAAGGCGGCACAGCCGCAATGCTGACCTCAAGCGGACAGGCAGCGAACTTTTTTGCCATATTCAACATATGTGAGAGTGGAGACCATATCGTGGCATCATCCTCGATCTACGGCGGAACCTTCAACCTCATTGCAGTTACGCTTGCCAAAATGGGGATCACGGCAACCTTCGTGTCTCCTGACGCATCGGAGGAGGAGTTAAACGCTGCATTCCGTCCGAACACAAAACTGATGTTTGGCGAGACGATCGCCAATCCGGCATTGACAGTATTAGATATTGAGCTCTTTGCAAAAACGGCGCATGCGCATGGTGTACCTCTTATCATAGACAATACATTTCCAACTCCGGTCAACTGCAGACCATTTGAGTGGGGTGCGGATATTGTGACACACTCCACCACCAAATACATGGATGGACATGGTGCGGCAGTAGGCGGTGCGATCGTTGACAGCGGAAAATTCGACTGGATGGCACACGCAGACAAATATCCGGGACTTTGTACACCGGATGAGAGCTACCATGGCGTGACCTATGCAGAAAAATTTGGCAATGAGGGCGCATTCATCACAAAATGTACAACACAGCTTATGCGTGATCTCGGATGCATCCAGTCGCCACAGAATGCATTCCTGTTAAACCTTGGACTGGAGTCACTGCATGTGCGTATGCCTAAGCATGTGGAAAACGGACAGGCAGTTGCAGAATTTCTGGAAAAACATCCAAAGGTAGCCTATGTGAACTATCCGGGTCTGCCTTCCAGCAAATACTATGAACGTGCCAGAAAATACCTGCCACACGGCGGATGCGGTGTCGTTTCATTCGGATTAAAGGGCGGCAGGGAGGCTGCGTCTGCTTTTATGCAGAACTTAAAGCTTGGAGCGATCGAGACACATGTGGCAGATGCAAGAACCTGCTGTCTGAATCCGGCGACCTCCACGCACAGACAGATGACAGATGAACAGCTGAAAGAGGCAGGTGTTCCGGCAGAGCTGATCCGCATCAGTCTCGGTTTAGAGGATAAGGAAGATCTGATCGCAGATATTTCGAATGCGTTGGATGCGATCAGGGACTAATATGCAGAAAAAAGAAAGTGCAGAGAGAAAAATGAGTAAGATAAAAACAAAAAAAGTGCTGACACCGGAGCAGAAGAAAAAGCGCATCCGCAACATCATCATTGTCGCAGTGATCCTTGTGGCAGCATCCGTTGCAACTTACTGGATGCAGCCGCAGAACAAAGCGCTGGCAGAGAGTGAAGTGTTCAGCGAAGAGGAAGTGAAGGCACAGGCGGAAAAAATCATAGGGTTTTTGAATGCAGAGGATTTTGACAGCCTGCAAAGCCTTGTTGTCCCGGACATGCAGGAGATCATGAACAAAGAGCGCATGGACGAGGGCAAGGCGCGGATTTCGGAAGACTGGGGAGATTTTGTTTCCATTGAAACAATGCAGGATGCGGAGATCATACAGAGAGGTGCGCATATCGCAGCCGTTTACGTGACTGCAGAATATGAAAACATCGAGGTGCATTACACACTGGCGTTCAACGAGGACATGAAGCTTGCGTCCTTTGGAATCCAATAGCCAGATCATTCCTGCGGAAACATATAGGAAAAATAAACATCCTTAAAATTAGCGTAATTGTCTCTTGAAATCGGAATCTGTGCGCCGGATTTTGTGAAGAGAGAGGTTTTACCGAACTTTTCCACGCAGCTTAACGCTGCAATATAGCTGCGGTGGCATTTATAAAACCCTTTTTCCACTGTGAAAATTGTTTCACACTGGTGAAAGGGTTCTTTTATGGAGATCACCGAGCCGTCTTTCAATGTGACTAAGACATTCTTATTCTGCGCTTCCAGATATTCGACATCCTGAAAATAAATCGCCTGGTAGCCGGAATCTGTTCTTGCTGCGAAATGAGCCATGGAAGCCTTGTGGACTTCGTACCAGCTGTCGAGGACCGCATGGAAACGCACTTCGTCAAGAGGTTTCAACAGATACCAGAAAGTGCGGACTTCATAAGATTCCAGCGCAAATTCCGGTGAGGAAGTCAGAAAAATGATCGGAACGTGCGGGTCATGCTGGCGCAGTTCGCGTGCGGTATCCATGCCGCTCAAAAGGGGCATGATCATATCAAGCAGGATCAGATCCATGCCATAAGCCCTGTGTGCGGAGATCAGTTCGTCACCGTTTGTGAACCGGTAGAGCTGCAGTGTCAACTGATGCGCCCGGCACCAGGAATCAAGACTGTCTGAAAGCAGATCCAAAAATTCAGTTTCATCATCACAAATCGCAATCTTTACCATAATAAATTTCCTCGCTTAAAGAATAATGCGGACTACAAAGTCCTCACCTTCCATGTAAAACTGGTACTGTCCATGTTCCTTCTCGACATAATAAATGACGCTTTGAACACCGATACCGTGATTCTTTGCCGTTGTAACCGGGATACCGTTTGAAAAAACAGGTGTCGCTGAAGCCGGATTCTTCTGCAGGATCAGAAGGTGGTTTCCCTTTTCAAAAATGCTCAGATGCACGATACGTTTTTCCACAGGGAGCTTCGTGACCGCATGCATTGCATTTTCCAGAAGATTGGAAAGGATCGCACAGAAAGTCATCTCAGAGCAGCAGAGTGTCTGCGAAGTCTGGATCTGTACGTCAAAAACGATCTGATTTTCCGAAAACCGTGTCTGGTAAATGGAAAGAACCGAATTCAGCAGCTCATTTCTGCAGAAAGAATGAATGACCGTGTCGTCATATTGCTTATTGATCTCCTGAATATAATCAAGTGCGCGCTCCGGTTCCTGCTGGGAGATAAAAGTCTGGATGGCAGCAAGATGATGGCGCATGTCGTGCCGCAGGATCTTCATGCGGTGTTCGCTGCTGCGGACCTGTTCGATCTCCGAATGCAGGGAGTTCAACTGCATATTGGTAAGCTGACCGTATTGTTCAGCACGGTTTTTCAACTCATATTCCTGAAAATAGACGAACAGGAAAATGACATAGGAAATACACATGGCAAATGCGAGAAATTCCACGACCACCTTATTTCCGGAGTAGAGAAGCATGGAGAACTTTGTGGTAGAGTAATCAAACACATAATAGACGAATGGCATTGCCCCGAGGATATACAGCTCCCGGTCAGATTTTGCAAAAAGCAGTGCGGTAGTCTGGCACAGATACCGGCTTAAGAAAGCGAAAACGGCAACAGTCACGATAATCCTTACCAGATAATAAATCCAGTCCAATCCGCTCAGGGATAAGGCAAAAATACCTGCCCAGTTGCTGAACTGGCAGCACAGATAGGCGGTCATAATAGAGATTATGGAAGGCAGCCAGCGGAAACGGTAATAAAACACCAGCAGCAGAAAAAGCGGCAGATGCACGAAAATCGGGTAGACGGCTTCCGTGAACAACGAACCGAATACCGTATTGCAGATCAGAAAGAAAAGTCCGGATACTGCTCCACCGCCAAGAAGAATGCAGACATTTTTCTTATTCTGTTTTACTCCGAGAAAAAAGGCGGACAGAAAAATGCCAAACAGCATCGTCGTTAAGTGGTGTGTATAAGTTAAAATCTGAAGCAGCATGTGGCAGTCCTCCTTGTTTCACAGTTATGATACATCCATTATAAAAAATTCCGAAATCCAAAGCAAGCCTGCATCTTACAATTCACGCCATATAATTACAACTCACGCCGAAATCCGGGTTTTGGATGAACGCTGTGATAAAATGAAAAAAATGGTAAAGTGACATATTGTGAAAAAACAAACAAATGCAGGAGGAGAATACACATGATAAGAAAAAAGAGAATGAGCAAAGGAATTGCAAAAATACTTTCCGGTTTACTGGTATTCGGAATGGTAGCAGGTGTTGTTCCGGCAGTACCGCACGGTACATTGCAGGTGCAGGCGGCAAATGAACATAGCCATCCGGTCTGTGGTAGTAGCTGTACTGACGACAGCTCCCACACTAACTTGGAATTTGCGAAACTGACAGGTTCAGAGGACACACTGAAAATAGGTGAAACAACTATACAAAGCACTGATAATAATTTAGAGTTACCGGCGGGCTGCTATTATTTATCAGATAGCTTTGAACCAAGCTATAGTATCATTGTAAAAGGTGATGTTAAAATTTGCCTAAATGGTCACAATATTAATATGAAGAGTGCAGGAAATGTTTTTGAAGTTGATAAAGGCGGTACACTGACTCTGACGGATTGTAAAGGCAGCAGTTCTATTTCTCATTCGGATGTGGAATGGGGAAGAGGCGTGTTGGTTTCTAACGGCACTTTTAATATGTATGGTAGTAAGATTTGTAATAATAAATGTGCAAGCAAGTATCAAGCAAACGGCGCAGGCGTGGAGGTTGATAAAGGCACTTTTAATATGCATGGTGGCGAGATTAGTGGAAACGAAGTTTCAAGCATGGGTGGAGCAGTTTCTAGTCTGGACACTTTTAATATGTATGGTGGCAGTATTACCGGCAATACTGCACAATATTTCGGTGGCGGTGTATCTGTGTATAAGGGGACATTTAATATGTTCGATGGTACGATTAGCGGCAATAAGGTGACAAGTGCAACGATGCAGTCGCACGGTGGCGGCGGAGTATGGGTGCACACAACCGGTACATTTTGCATGAAAGGAGGAAGCATCACAGGCAACACCGCCTATCCCTATAATTATGATTATAATAAAGCTAATGGTGGCGGTGTATATTGCAGGGGCAGTCTGGAACTTTCCGGCTCACCGGTAATCGAAGGAAATAAGTTGACAACTGGTGAAAGTAACAATCTTGTTAGTTATATGAATAAGACTAAAATCACTGATACATTAAACAGTGACGCAAAAATTTATGTTTATATGAAAGATACTTCTACGCAAGATCAGACTTTGGCAACTGTTGATCCAAGCGTATCTTCATTTGATGCAAAAAACATTTTCTACTGCGATAACGCAAATTTTGTAGCTGACTTTGACGCAGCAAATAATACAATAAAATGGACGACACACACCCACGATTGGGGAGCATGGACTTCCAACGGCGACGGAACGCATACCCGTATCTGCGCATCGAACAGCAGTCACAAGCAGACGGAAAAATGTTCCGGCGGTACAGCTACCGATAAAGACAGAGCCATTTGCAGCATTTGTAACGCACCATACGGCGAAATCAATGCGGGCTCAAATCCAGCGCCGACTCCAACCCCAACCCCAACGCCGGCTCCAAATCCGACACCGGAAGCAACAACCCCGACACCGGATCCGGCACCGGCTACATCAACACCGGCTACATCAACCACAACAGCACCGGCAGCTTCGGCACCGGCACAGGTAACGTATGATATTTTGGATGGAGCGGGCAGTTCATGGACACAGAATACAGATGGAAGCCTTGCAATCAGAGGAAGCGGTGAGATTTCAAAATTCCGTGAGGTCAAGGTGGACGGAGTTACAGTTGATCCGGTCAACTATACGGTCACAGAAGGATCTACCATCATTACCTTCAAACCGGAATACCTTAAGAGTCTGTCAGCAGGAAACCATTCCTTTGAACTTGTCTGGACAGATGGAACAGCGGCAACAAACTTTACGGTAGCCGAAAACACTGACCAGAGTGCAAAATCTCCAAAGACAGGTGAAGATTTCAGCATGGCACTTTGTACAGTACTTCTGATGGTTTCATGTGCAGGACTTGCAGGAATTTTTGCGAAAAGAAAAAGAAACCATGCCAGATAAGGCATTGCACAAATAATTTTTCAAATGAAAAATAAGCTGATTACAGAGATAAAAGTGGGCAGGAAATTTACAAAAAAAATTCTATTTTTATCAAAAATATGAATAGTAGAAAGAGGAGATTCAAATGAAGAAAAAGTTATTAACAGCATTACTTGTTGGAGCTATGGCTCTTAATATTACAGCATGTGGTGGTTCATCAGATGCAGCAGCACCAGCTGACAATGATCAGCAGACAACTACAACAGACACAGCAGCTGATGATGCAGCAGATACAGAAGAGGATGCAGTGGATGTGGAAGATGCAGCAGAAGCAGCAGACACAACAGAGGAAGAAGGATTTTCCCTTCTTGATGTAACAGCAGATCTTGTTGATGCAGCATTATATGCAGTGGATGATGATAATACAGAGTATGTGATCACACTCTTTAGAGATCCGGATGGATATAGCTATGTTTCATTAATGATCGTTCCACAGGATGGACAGGGAGATGTCCTTTGTGGAGCATATGATGATTCTAATGTAACAAATGTTACAGATGAAGATAACATTGACTGGACTGAGATCAGCACAACAGATGTTTATACAGGTGATGATTTCTCAGCAGTATTTGTAGAAGCAGATGACGGTTCCGTTGCAATTGCAAATTCAGATTTTTCCCTTGTTATGGAAGGTCAGTATCTGACAGCTGATGAAGCAATCGCTTATATGGGAGCAGCAGCTAACTACATCAATTAGTTTTTTTGAGATATGTGGAGTAATGGAAGAACGGTTGCTTCGCATATCCCTACATAATGTTATTCAAAAATCCTGCACACTTTTATCTCTGTAATCAGCACACATTTATTTAGAAGCTGTAAAATTCGCATTGAGTTTTACAGCTTTTTGCGTTTCGGCTAAAAATCACCTTTTCGTTACGACAGTTGGCGGAAAAGGCTGCGGTCTGCCTTTATTGTAGAAAATTTTCTCACTATCTCATATAAAAGTGTGATTAGTAAGCATTAAATTTTAATAATTTTGTGATTTCGGTTGTGATTTTCATAGATTTTGCATATAATAAAAGTGTGATTATAAAGCATAAAACTCCAATAAAAATGTGAGGAGTGATTCGATGGAACGATTTATTTTAAAAAAGTTGCTAGATTGGAAGAATTCTCCCTACCGCAAGCCTTTAATCTTGAAGGGCGTACGTCAGGTGGGTAAGACTTGGATTCTGAAAGAGTTCGGCAGGCGCTATTATGAAAATACAGCTTACTTTAACTTTGATGAAAATGAAGAATATAAGCAATTTTTTGAAACAACCAAGGATGTGGACCGGATTCTACAAAACCTTATGCTGGCAAGCGGTCAAAAGATCTTGCCAGAAAAGACACTCATCATCTTTGACGAGGTACAGGACTGCCCGAAAGTCATTAACTCCATGAAATATTTCTGCGAGAATGCACCGCAGTACCATGTTGCCTGTGCCGGTTCTCTGTTAGGTATCGCCTTGGCGAAGCCTTCCTCTTTTCCAGTAGGCAAGGTCAACTTCATGCAGATTGACCCAATGACCTTCGCTGAGTTTCTACTTGCCAACGGTGATGAAAATCTGGCGCAGTATCTGGAACAGGTGGATACCCTTGAACCTATTCCTGACGCCTTTTTTAATCCGCTGTATGAGAAGCTGAAGATGTACTATGT
>ERZ506999.923-NODE-923-length-11119-cov-4.432755_pt1 | contig 11119 bp, 9 predicted proteins | sample MGYA00512881_ERZ506999 | MGnify/ENA metagenome assembly ERZ506999
AAGTCCGGCCTAAAAAAAGGCATAAAAAAAAGACCTACTTCCATCGCTAGACTAATATAGCACACAGAATATTGGTCGTCAACAAATTTTTTTGTTTTTTTCTTGCTTTTTTCCACTTTCCCAATGATAATGTAAAAAAAAGATAAATATTTTTTATAGAACTACCGATATATATTCTGTAATCTAATGAAACGGATTTTCATCCCCGCATAACGAATTACTTCTTATTATATTAAGAAAGTACTGCATTATGATTTCAAGGAAGAAAGGAGGGGAACATCTATGGCAGCCATTGACAGCGCCTACCAGTACTATCTGAGTACCTATGGCAATTCGACTGTATCGCGCTATGACACGCACAAGAAAAGCCAGTTGCGTGACACCTATAATAAAATTGTAAAAACAAATAAAGAATCCCCTCTGTACAAGATCAAAAACCTTGGGGAAGCGAAAAAATATGCGATTGATATCAAGGAAAGTGTCGGAGACATCCAGCATATCGCAGCTTCACTTTCAAGCAGCGGCCAGGGCATTGAAAAAGCTTTTTCCAAAAAGATCGCCCAGTCTTCGGACGAAGATGTCGTAACCGCAGAATACATTGGAAACGACGACACTCCGGATACAACTACCTTTCATATAGCAGTAAAGCAGTTAGCAGCAGAACAGATTAACCGTGGAAATTACCTTCAGCCGGATCGCTATCAGTTTACACCCGGCATTTATTCCTTTGACCTGAACACGAATACGAATTCTTATGAATTTCAGTTTTCTGTCGACCGTAAGGATTCCAATGCAGATGTCCAGCAAAAACTGATGCAGTTGATCAACCACTCGAAAATCGGCATCAATGCCTCCATGGTTCAGAACAGCAAAGGAGATAATGCACTTGTGTTCTCCTCCAGCCAGACCGGCATTGCAGATGATGAAGACTATCTGTTCCAGATCCTGCCGGATGCAAGTCCCTCCTCCATGCACGCGATGAAGCTTTTAGGAATCAATCAGATTGCACAGAAAGCCGGGAATTCTTCTTTTGTTTTAAATGGGAAAGAACATTCCTCCTACTCAAATTCTTTTATGGTAAATAACCAGTTTAATCTGACATTAAACGGAATCAGCAAGGATGGCTCAGAGGCAACAATCAATTTCAAGACAGATGCCGATGCCGTTGCTGACAATGTCAGCAGACTCGCCAATGCTTATAATGAAGTGATCAGGATCGGTCATTCGTATTCCGACGCCCAGCGTCCTAATAAGCTCGTCTCTGACATGAGCAGTGTTGCAAAAGACTACCGCAATGAATTAGAAGCAATGGGATTGGAATTAGACGCCGACAATTATCTGCATATTGACCGCAGTCTTCTGTATGATGCCGCAACTGCCGAAGATGCGCAGGATAATTTTGCAATCCTGAATCAATTCAAGGATACATTAAACAGCAAGGCAGCAGAGGCGTCTATTGACCCGATGAATTACGTGAACAAAATTATTGTAGCCTACAAGAACCCGGGACATAATTTTGCGACACCATATATCACTTCAATCTACTCCGGAATGATGTTAGACCGCTATTGTTAAAAAGACTGTCACATGAATCAGCTTTCATGCAACAGTCTTTTTTATGCGATTGTCTCTAAAATTGTCTCTATACGGTTTACATAAGAATGATGTTGTTTCACTTTCTCATAGCCGTTATGGGCAATTTCTCTCCGTTCCTTCTCATGTTCCAGATAATAGCCCGCTTTCTCTGCCAGATCTTCCACACCGTCAAAACATATCAGGTCTTCCCCTTCCTTAAAATAAAGAGGGATCTCCGCCTGATAATTTGTCATCAGAAATCCTCCTGCCCCCAGTACATCCCATATGCGGAGCGGAATCCCGCTTTTAATATTGGGGATCGTGAAGTTCAGGTTTATTTTCGACTCGTGGAACACTTTTGGCATCTCGCTCCAATAATCGACAGAGCCGCAGTACTGCACTCTCACAAGATCCGAGACATTGCTGTTACTGTACACATTCACATGGAAATGTTTTGACAGTTCGATCAGCGCGCGCCGTCTCTCAATCTCTGCGATTTTAAACCCAAGCACCGTTGTCTGGAAGATCAATCCGAGGTCTGAGAAAGAGTCCTCCGACTTTTCCAGTGAAAAATGCTGTTGCAGCTGTTCTAAAATATCCGTTGTGAGCATTGGTTCCACGATATTTGCACCACTGATGTTAAGCTGTGCTTCCATCACCGCATCAAAGTAGCCTCTCAGATATTCCGGCAGCGTAGGCTTGATTCTGTCGTAGGAATTCCTCTCATAAAGGCTTCCCACAAACGCAATATCACCGCGGTATTTTACACTGTCCTCTGACTTCTGTAAAATCATGTCGATCCGGTCAACATCCACTGCAAGTGGAAGATACCAGATATGTTTGACTCCCATCTCTTTAAATTCCAGATAGTTTGTTTTATCAAATGTAAAAATGTAGTTGCAGTCGTTAAAAACAGAGACATGATACATGCTGATCAGTGGATTGTCACACGTCCATGACACATATTTTACGCCCATTTTCTGGCAGGAATTTGAGATCAGTGCAAAATAATTGACCGTAAACACCATATCATAATGTTTTTTTTCCATCAGCGCCTCGATTTCCGCCTCAAAATCAGGATCAATATCATAATTTCCAAGTTCCTGCTCTATATTATCCACCGTATGCCCCAACAGGCGGAATGTCTGTTCAATATCCCGGTAATTGTATGCCTTCCAACGATACATTAAAATGTGCATTCGTCTCCGCTCCTCCATTTTTCCATGCTCCGGCGAAACCGCTCTCCAAAATTCCCTGTGAAAGTATCTTGATGTTCTATTCGTCCAAATAACACTCCCTGATATACTCCGCCCTGTTTTTCCACGTATGTTCCTCTTTTGCAGCGTGATATCCACAGTCTGCCATCTCCTGCATGTGGGAAATGTGACCGAACAGGTCAAATACCCGTTCCGGCAGTGTCTGCAGTTCCTTTAAGGAAAACATCACAAGTTCTTTTCCATCCGTAAATGTTCTGCGCAGGTAAGTAGAATCATCTGTCACCACCGCCGCACCTGCAAGCATACCATTAAAAATGCGGTCGTGCGCACCTGCTTTAAACCAGGTCATGGTATTTAACACGATCTTGGAGTCGTTCATAAGCGGAAGAATCTGCGGTGCAAGCACCTTACCCCCATATGTCAGATACGGATTATCACTCCATTCGCACTGATCCCAGCCAACACCATACGCGGTCACATGAATGCCGCTCTCCACAAGGATACGCACCGCCTGCTCCCGAAAAAAAGAAGTCGCGTAGGAATCCAGAAACCGCATTTTTACAATGATCTCCTGTAAACGCTCGTCGGATATATCTCCACGCACTGACTTTACATATGCTTCTATCGCCTGTTCTGTCGTCTGTTCCGGGTGCTGCACCAGTTCGCCCAACACCGACTGCATCATATGCTCACCGTCGACTTCCGGGATGGAATGAATATCCGGGATCATCTTTGCGACCGTATAGATTGGAAGTGCCCCTGCATACAGCACATCGATATTGCGGTCATTCAGAGGTTTATGCTTATGTCCCAGTTCCACTCCTGCATGCGGAAGGAAATCTGTCTGATGGATGTTTTTGAAAAAACGCCGGATATATTTCTCATGATTGCGGTCTGTGCAGAGGATCACTGCTGTTTCCGGCATATTGCAAAGCGGTTTCTCATAATGAAACGGATGATCCATGAGAATGTCAATATATGGGATATGAAAATAATTCCATATATTATGTTCTTCCGGTTTTTTCTCTTCATCCTCCGCTGCTTCAGACTGTTCAAAAGAAAGATTGTATCCGAGGTTATTAAATGTCACTACTGCAAATTCCTGTGATTCATCCAGAAGGCGGAGCAGCATCTTTTTGCTCACTTCCTCATTTGCAGTGTGATACACAAATGTCCCATATCCCATGGATTCAAATGCCTCGATCAAATGATCTGTAAATAAATCAAGCGTGTCATAGACACCTTTAAAATAAATGATTGTCTTCAAATCCTTGCTCCCATTCATTTTCTGTCCGCCGGAAACGTTATCTGTCCAAATATTCATCCACATCATCCGGTCCGACTTTTGCATAAGGCATTCTTATGTATTTTCCATCCTCCAGATTCAGATCCTCCAGATTTCCGCCCGTGGCAAGTGCAAAAGAAAGTTCCAACATTCCCTTTGCCTGTCCTTCTTTGTCATTATAGACGGTACCGACCATCTCGCCATTCTTCACTGCCTCAAGTCCAACGTCCGTGCCGTCGATCCCGACTACTACCGGCCATTCCTCCCGGCTTAGGTCTGAGGCCTTCAATGCATCGATCGCCCCCACTGCCATATCGTCATTGTTTGCGATCACTAACTCTATTTTATTGCCATTCTGGCTCAAAAGCTGTGTCATTTTATTCTGTGCCTGTGCACGGTTCCAGTTAGCAATGGCATAACCCAGTTTTTCCACCTCAATCCCGCTGGAAACAATCGTATTCACCGAGTATTCCGTGCGGACTATTGCATCCTGATGTCCCGGCTCCCCCTCAAGCACAACATACTGGTAGACTCCGTCCTGATTTCTGTCGACCGATGGATCCTGTAAAAAAGCCGCTGCGGCAATCTGTCCTTCCATCATTCCAGATTCAAATGCCTTCGCCCCCACATAATACAGTTTATCCCAGCGCTCTAAATCCTCTTCCACCAGCTCACGGTTGAAGAAAATGACAGGGATATCATTTTTCTCTGCGAGATCAATGACCGTTGTAGGATCTGTACGATCCACTAAGTTCACACAGATAATGTCGCATCCATCCTGTGCCATAGCTTCCACCTGATTGTTCTGTGTCGTCTGACTCTGTGACGCATTATAGACTTCCACATTAATGGCGATTCCTGTCTCCGCTTCCTTCGCTGCTGCATAGGTGTTAAAATCTTCCATCAGCTCAGAAAGAAACGCATCATACTGGTCATAGAGTGTCACACCGATCTTGATACTTTTCACCTGTGTATTTCTCTCTGGCAGTTCACATCCCATAAGCATTGATGCGCCCACTGCCAGAATCAACGCACTTGAAATTCTCTGTTTTGCACTTCTCATGCTGTACCTTTCTCTCCTTCTTCCTGTTTTCCCTATACCATGATTCTCCCGATTTACTGTACAATTGGGAATAAAATCTTCTGATTCTCCTCATCATACAGATTCTGCCTATTGATCACAAGACTTTCCACCGTTGTGCTTTCAGCACTGGAAAACTTGTATTTGATTTGTTCCGCAATCGTATGTACGCTCTGGTATCCCATGTTAAATTCATTTGGTACTACAAGCGACTTAATTATGCCTTTGTCCAGATAATATACCGTTTTATCCGAACACCCTTCCCCATAAATCATAAACTGTCGTTTATAACTGGTATCCGCCTGCAGATAATCCACTGCTGTTTCTGTCTCCGCATTTCCCAATGTGATCAGAATATCCACCGGTTCATCTGCCTGTTTTGTCACAAGTTCCGATGACAGATTCTCCCCCTGACCGGACAAAATCCAGACCGGCTCTATGTTCTCATCCTCCAACAGCTTTTTCACGCTGCCAAGCCTCTGCTGCATGGAAAGCTGATTCTGGTTTCCGCTAAGAATTCCAATTTTTTTCTCAGATAAAGAATCCCCATAATCCTGCAAAACTGTCTGTGCCAGTGCTTCACCGATCCAGAGATTATCCGGGGCTGTCACGGAATAAACTCCCTCCGACACCGCATCTGTTTCCAATAACATCACCGCTACAGAAGAATCTATTTTCTCAAAAACTGCATATGTGTCCTCACTTGAGACAAGCTGTACGATAATTCCATCTGCTCCATTCTCCACTTCACGTTCAATCAGCGCCTTTTCTTCATCTTCACTCGCAAAGACACCGGTGGAAACATAATTTAACTGAATATCGTCATCTTTCGCTGCCTGCTCCAGTCCCTCGCGCATTGCGATCCAGCGGTCATTGTTGCTGTCGTTGACGATCACAGACACACTGTATTTTTTCTCTTCTTTATTCACTCCAAGCATGCCAGCGGATGTCCAGACAATCGTCACTACCAGGGCAAGAATGAGCAATCCAAAATAAATCCTATTTTTCTTCACTGCTCTTTCCCCCCTTTCAGTTCCTGCATCTTTCCGTTTTCCAGCAGTTCCAGTTTTTCCGGTTCATATGGAATATACGGCAGATGGATACGAATGGTGGTTCCCTCATCCGGCATACTCTCGATTTCAAGGCCATATGGCTTGCCAAACCGCAGACGGATACGATTATGTACATTGATCACACCCACACCGGAACCATGCTTTCTCACACGGTTATTGTCGGTCAGAAGCTGTTCCACCATATCCTGCGGCATACCAAGTCCGTTATCGCTGACTTCTATATAAATATCGTCCTCTTTCCGGTAACCTTTTACATGGATCTCGCCTTCACCGTCCATTCCTTCCACGCCATAATAAATCGCATTTTCCAGCAGCGGCTGCACCACGAGTTTTACCGTACAGCAGTGCAAAATTTCCTCCTCTATGGAAAAATCAATTGCAAAACTGTTTTTATAACGAATTTTCTGGATATTCATGTAATTCTTTGCGTGTTTGATCTCATCTTCAACACTGATGATCGTTTTTCCGCGGCTTAGACTGATACGGAACAGACTCGCAAGCTGCGTGATCATAAAGACTGCATCCTCGTAGCGTTCGCCCTCGATCATCCATACAATGGAATCCAGTGTATTATACAAAAAGTGTGGATTGATCTGTGACTGCAATGCATCCAGTTCACTTTTTCTTTTTTCTTCCTGTTCATACAAAATATCATGCATCAACTGGCTAATCTGTTCTACCGTAGAGCGCAACGTCTTTCCCAGATGTTCTACTTCCAACGATCCGCCTACATATATAGTAGGATTCAGATTTCCCGCTTCCCATTCTTTGACGGATTCATTCAGACGCTGTAATGGTTTTGCGATTCTTGCAGACACAAGCTGATTGATGATAATAATCATCAGCATCGACAACGCCATCAACATAATCACAAACATTCGCGTACCGTAAAGTCCCATATTAAAGGCGCTCATTGGCACAACGCTCACAATTTTCCAGCCGGTATAGCTTACCGTCTTGACGGTGATAAGTCTCTTTTCCCCCTGAAAAATCTCCTGATGGGAACCGTCATCATAATGAACCGCCTCAAGATTATTTTCCTCATAAAGATTCGTGTAAATCAGTTTCTGCTTCGGATGATAGATAATCTCACCATCGCTGTCCATCAGATAGACATATTCCGATGAATTATCTGTATTTGCCTTATTAAAAAGCTGCTCAATGCTGCTGTAGTTCATATCAACCAGCAAAACACCCAGCGTAGAATTTCCGTTGCTTGTCAGTTCCACTGCACGGCTTAAGGAAACAACCCAGTAATAGCGGTAAGCTGCATTATCAAACAGATTCTGTACATGTGGAGTGGAAAAATGCAGGTTTTCCATCTGATCCACCGCATTGACAAACCACTCCTGATCGACAATGTCCGAATTATCCTTCTCATTGGTGACCGGTGCTGCTGCAACCAGTTTACCATCGTTCGTATAACATGCGATACTGATCAGGTTGTCTTTATTCGCCTCATATAAAAGGTTCATCTCCTCATCCACAGAATCCACTGCAAGATCCTTATCCTTAATGACACTATAGTACATCGCATCCGAAATGCGCCGCATGTTTCTAAGATACGTTTCCAGATTGATGGCAGTCTGATTCAAAAGCTGCTCCGAGCTTTCGATTGTCATGTCCTCCATTCGATTGACAAAACGATTATAAAGTGTCACGCCAAGAATCCCCATACTGCATACAGAGACAATCGTAAATGAAACCGATATCGTAAACTGTATCGTCTGGGGTTTGACACGTTTTGCAAGGTATTCCGCTATTTTCCGGTAAAATTTTTCTATTGTTTTCACTTTTCGCCCAACTTACCTGCCTTATATTTTGATGGTGACATTCCAAATTGTTTTTTAAACACATAGCTGAAATAGTTCGGATCAGAATATCCAACTTTTTCTGCGATAATATAAGTTTTCTCGTCTTTCGTCAAAAGCAGATCCACTGCCTGCTCCATGCGATAGTCCGTGAGATAATTGATAAATGTTTTTCCGGTTTCCTTCTTAAAAACAGTGGAAAAATATGCTGCACTCACATTCAGATAACTGCATATCGTCTCAATACTCAACTCCTGATCTGCATAATGCTCCTTCACATACTCTACTGCTCTTGTCACAAAAGATTTTGTGGTGTCCTGACGTTCGTTTGTCACCTGGCGCTGCATCTTCATACAGTTTTCCTTCAGCCATGCGCCAAGCGCATCTGTGGATTCCAACTGTAACGCCTGATTATATAAATCGCTGTTGTTGCCAAACACTTCGTCCATGTTAATCTGGTTATTGCTTCCAAACCGGAAAATTTCTGCAATCAGTTCCATGACAAGAATGCGGTAGTTCTGCAGAGACATTCTCGTCTTTGCCATCTGCCCCGTAAACTCTGCAATTGCTTCCTCCAACGGCTCCTGCTCGCCCATCTTGACTTTCTTTAAAATTTTCTCGATGTAAGCTTCCTCCCAGTGTTCATCCACGCTCTCCTGTGGATCCATCTCTGCGATATTGATGGCTCTTGTATTTCCATATAAAACACGATAAGAGGTTGCATTCTTTGCACCGTGATAAGAGAGTGAAAGCTGCGAAAGCTGATTGCACACATGACCGATTCCCGCGGTGACAGTCGCCTTGCAGACACGCTTTGCCATTTTGCAGAACCGATCCATATCATCGGTAAAATGTGTGACGCTGTCCACATCGGAAAGCTGTGCGATCACAAGGATATCTCCAAGATAGGTCACCGTCCTGCAATTCCATTTCTCGGTCAACTGTTCCTCCGCAAGTTTTTTCACAGAGACAGTGAGTAAAAATGGATCAATTGGCACATTTTCCGGATTCGTTGTACTGATATGTAAAACAGTGACCACATAGTATGGTCCTGTCAGGTTGATCTGATAGTTTTGCACATACTTTTCAATCTGTGACTCCGGGATTCTTCCTTCAATCAGCGAAGTATAAAAATTCTCCTGTAAAACAGGAAGACTTTCCATATAATATTCCCGCAGTTTGTCGATATTTCTTTTTTCGTCCAGCTCTTTATCGAGGTTGACCTTGATCCGCTCAAACACTTCCCGCAGTTCATTGGAATTGATCGGTTTTAAAATATACTCCTCGGCCTCAATTTTAATTGCCTCTTTCGCATACTCAAATTCATCAAAGCCGGAGAAAATGATCACTTTCACTTTCTGGTAGAGTTCTTTGAGCTTTTTGCAAAGTGTAAGCCCGTCCATATATGGCATCTTGATATCTGTCATGACCACATCCGGCTGCAGTTCCTCCGCCATTTCCAACGCCTCCACACCATTTCTGGCATAGCCTGCAATGGAAAATCCCATGCTCTCCCAATTGAGTTTTTTCATGATGACTTGAAATACTTCTTCCTCATCATCTACAAGTAAAACGGTATATTGGTTCATAATTTCTGCCCTTTATTTTCTTTTATTTCTTTTCCATCTTTCTTTATGCACCGTATTTGTCATTCATTTTTTTCCACAAAACGCCAAAAATAATCGTACAGATTACAATCTGTGCCAGTGCGACATAAAGATCCACAAAAAGAAGAAACGTCATTACAAGTGTTGCAAAACCAAAAAAGAGAATGAGCGCTCCACCTTTTTTTGCATACGCCTTTTCATCTTTTACCGGTTCTTTATTCTTTCCCCGAATGGTTGAAACATCCTGCAAAATCATCAGTTTCAATCCATAATACATACAGATCACAAATAAAAGTAATGGAATTCCTGCCTGTTCTAAAATTGTCTGTGTTGTCATTCTTTTTCTCCCTTAAGTAATAATAGCGGCTGAAAAGCTCCAGCCGCTATTATTATAATATAAAACTTATGATGATTCAAAATGATTTGTACTTTATTATTTCTTAGCAACGTATTTTCTGATATCAAGAGAAATAGCTACGAAGATTACGATACCAATTGCAATGTACTGTGCGTTCGCATCTACTCCCAAGTACTGTAATGCTGCTTTTAATAACTCGAATACGGCAACACCGATGATAGCGGAAGAAACTTTACCACGTCCACCTGTAACGGATACACCACCGATCGTACAAGCTGCGATCGCTTCCATTTCGTAACCATATCCTAAGTTAACGGATGCACCACCGGCTTTTGCGCCAAGCATGAAACCTGCAAGACCATACATAGCTGCTGCTTTCATGTAGATTAAGATCATAGTTGCTTTTACAGGAACACCAGCAACTTCTGCTGCCTGTGGGTTACCACCGATCGCATACATATATTTTCCATGACGTGTCATGTTGAAAATGAACCATGTGATAACTGCTACTAAAATTGCGATCCAGATCAGCCAGCTGATTCCAAGGAATTTGCCGTTTGCGATATCTGTGTAGGATTTTACATAACCACCAAGTGGTGTAGCTCCTGTGTAGATCAGGGAAATACCATAAACAATTTCCATCATTGCCAGCGTAGCGATGAATGGAGGTACGCTTAGGTAAGCGATGAAAAAACCTGTGATACTACCAAATGCTGCACAGATTGCCATGACAACGATCAATGCCAGGAATACATTCATTGGCTGCATATCCGGGAAGAACTTTCCGGAATAATCAATACGCTGTAATAATGTACCGGCAATACATGCTGCGAAACCGATCATACGTCCTGCGGAAAGATCGCAGCCTGCGGTGATGATACAGCCTGCAATACCAAGTGCAATGACGATACGGGAGCTCATATTCATCAGAATGTTGTTAAGGTTATTACCGGACAGGAAATTTTTTGATGTAAAGCCCGTGTAGATAACAAGCAGAATCATGATAATGATGACACCATAATTCACCATGATGTCCTTAAAGCTCAGTTTTTTCTTTCCCATGTTTTTCTCCTCCTATCAGAACTGCGTTGCGTAGCTCATTACTTTCGCCT
>ERZ506999.924-NODE-924-length-11103-cov-7.333997_pt1 | contig 11103 bp, 9 predicted proteins | sample MGYA00512881_ERZ506999 | MGnify/ENA metagenome assembly ERZ506999
TATCATAATCATCTGCACTTGTCAACAACTTTTTTATTTTGTTTTGCTTCGTTTTGAAGTGGTTTGTTATCACTTACTTGCGACAGCTCGTTAATAATAACAAACCACAATTCATTTGTCAACATCTTTTTTGACAAAAAATTACATTTCTTTTTTGTCTGTTTTTCAGATTGAAAAATCAGATCATACCTTCTTTAATCACATTATGATCGCGCAGTACTTTTTCAATGACAGTTCCTTTTACCACACGAAGCAATGGTTTCTTCAATGCGTTTAACGGTCCCGGCAATGAAATCTCAAGTGGGGACTTTCCATCCATGAGTTTTACACTGCTGTCTAAGAGTTCGCGGATATCATAAACACTTCCCCAGACTTCAGGCACACCACGGTCTACACCAAGTAATCCATAAACAGCTTCCATTGCTGTTCTCACAGAATACTCTGTTGTGAATACGGTATCTCTCGGAGTCTCTGCAAACTGTCCTAAGAATGCAAAGTTCACGCAGCCATCTGGGATAACATCCGGTCTGTCCCCCTTGGTTCTTGGCATAAAGAATGCTGTGATATATGGCATCATGGTTGGAACACAGATGGCACTGTGTTCTGCCAGCTCTCCGATTTTTTCTGTCGGAACGCCCAGATGATAAAGCCACTCTTCTGTGATCTCTTTTCCGGTACATTCTTTCATTGGTTTCTTAATATAATCGCCCGGTACATCGGTAAATAATCCATAAACCCATACGCAGACCTGATTTTTATCCTGCTCTTTGAACTGTCCCTGACGGTTGATCGTCCAGCTTAACAGCCAGCTGGAATCCTGGCAGCTTACGATACCACCTGTCACAACTTTTCCGGTTCTCGGATCTCTCTTACAGATATCCATAATATAAGGAATGATCTTATCATCTAATGTTGTGACGGTTGCAGATTCCCAGTTTGTTTTTGCAATATCAGAGCAGAATTTCTCCGGGTGTCCGAAGGACGGATCCTGTTTTGCAATATTTTTCCATAAATTCCAGCAGCCGCTTGTACGAACCTCTGCATCACCGTTTGGCGCATGATTCTGGTCTCCGTAAATAGTTCCCTCGGTACAGCTTCCGTTTGTGACAAATACGAGATCGTTTTCTGTTAATGTGATGCCCTCTTCCACACCTTTTACCTTGCACTCGATTGTTTTTGCCACTTTCTTTCCATCTTTGATCTCAAAAATAACGTTGGTCACTTCTGTATTAAACTGGAAATCAACACCTGCTTCCTCCAGATATTTCTGCATCGGAAGGATCAGTGATTCATACTGATTGTATTTTGTGAATTTCAGTGCTGAGAAATCCGGCAGTCCGGCGATATGATGAATAAAACGCTGGAAATAGAGTTTCATTTCCAATGCGCTGTGCCAGTTTTCAAATGCAAACATGGTTCTCCAATATAACCAGAATGTGGAATTTAAAACTTCCTCATCAAATACATCCTCGATGGTCTTGTCATAAAGATCCTCATCCTTTGTAAAGAACAGCTTCATGATCTCCATGCAGCCCTTCTGACTGAGATTAAATTTGCCATCTGTATGCGCATCTTTGCCCTGATTTACTGTTGCACGACAAAGGGAATAGTTTGGATCATGCTTGTTCAGCCAATAATATTCATCCAAAACAGAAGCACCTGGTTTTTCCAGAGATGGAATGCTGTGGAACAGATCCCAAAGGCACTCGAAATGGTTTTCCATCTCACGGCCGCCTCTCATCACATAACCTCTCATTGGATCAAAAATACCATCACATGCACCACCTGCAATGTCCATTGCTTCCAGAATATGAATGTGATCTCCCGGCATCTGTGCATCTCTTACCAGGAAACAAGCTGCTGCCAGGGAAGCAAGTCCGCTGCCTACCAGATATGCATGCTTATTTTCCACACCTTCCGGTTTCTCCGGGCGGGCAAATGCCTCATAGTTACCATTTGTATAATAAATTCCTTTACTGTTTTTCTCATTCTTGCCACGTTCTGTATTGCGGTAATTCGGATCTACGTGTGCTTCTGTGATTTCCTTCTCCTGACGGCTCTTAGATGCAAGAACTGCAGCTCCGGCACCAGCTGCGGCAAGTGCTGCCATACCTAATACGGAATGTTTCTTCTTTGACATATAAATTACCACCTTTCTGAAATTTGCTGTTATAGTTTTTCATTTCTCACTTTTTGAGTATTGCTTTCATTTTAGTATTTCCTGTTTCTGAGTGTATTCTACATCCAGGCTAAAATTTTCTCAATTTACAAAACAAGGTAGATGACAAAAAACTTATCATCCACCCCATTTTGTAAAGAAAGAGACATTCTCAAAATGATTTTTCAAACATACTCTGATATTCTTTCACCTGGCTTTTTCCATATTCCGCAGAGAATTTCCTACATTTCCATGCATTGTCACGCAGATCAGCTCTGACATCTCCTGGGGAGATTCCTTCATACCACGGCGTATCCAATCAAGCATAACTCCCACGAAGCTGTATTTGTAAAAATCCGCAATGAATTTTTTCTGCTCTTCTGTAACCATAAGGTTCTCGCTCTGCTCCTCTACCACGCCCTCGATCAACTGATAAGTCAGGCTGTAGAGATAATTTTCAATTCTTTCCCTGCTTACGCTGCGATATACATTCAAAATAAAAGGCTTATTTTCCAGCACAGCCTCAAATACCTGCAAAAGCCCCTCCTGCCAGGTATCATAGGTTTTCTTCCCCTGCAGGGCTTTGGATGCATCTTCGATACAAGCCCACTCAACCAGATCATAAATATCCTTAAAATGATAATAAAAAGCCATTCGGCTGATTCCACAGTCTGTAGTCAGGTCGGTGATCGTGATCTTATCCAGCGGCTTTTGCAACATCAGTTTTTTCAGGGATTCTTCCAGTGCGTATTTTGTTATATTATTCATTCAGATAATCTCCTTGTATTCCACATCATTCAAGAATGCCTCGGCATTCTTGTTGCGAGGTGCGCGTCATGCAATTGCATGACATACTTCTACTGCGCACCTCTGCAATCCTGCCGGAGGCTATATCAGCTGGGGGATTGACTCCCACCACTGATACCAGCTTGTTTCTCACCACCTATAGAGGTGGGAGTCATCTCCCAGCTGATATACTTTTTTCAACCTTTCTATTTTAGTTTTCTATATTCTTCATCACTTACCGGTTCAAGCCATTCATTGGAACTATTTTCGCCCGGAACTTCTATTGCCAGATGTGAAAACCATTCATCCGGTGCGGCTCCATGCCAGTGCTTAACACCTGTAGGAATATTGATGCAGTCACCTGGCTTCATTTCTACAGCTTCTTTACCTTCTTCCTAATAATATCCTCTTCCGGCAACACATACCAGGATCTGTCCACCTCCACTTTTTGCATGATGGATATGCCAGTTATTTCTGCATCCAGGTTCAAATGTCACATTAAAAATTCCAACCTGAGAAGTAGAAATCGGTGCAAGAAAACTTCTGCCAGAAAAATACTGTGCAAAGCCATCGTTTGGTGCACCAATTGGAAATACCATCTCTTTTGCATGCGCCCGCATCGCTTCCTCTTCGTATGGCAAATCTCCTTCGCCTGTTTCCCACACTTCCTTTGCAAGATTGAAAACAGCCCATGCTTTTGGCCAACCTGCATATAATGCGACATGTGTGATCACAGCAGCAATCTCTTTTTGTGTCACACCATGATTTTTTGCATTTTGAAGATGATATTTTAAAGAAGAATCCGTAATTCCGGAAGCCATCAGCGCAACCACTGTGATAATACTTCTTGTTTTTACGTCGATATCCTGGTTATTCCAGTTTTCGCCGAAAAGTACATCATCGTTAAAATGTGCAAATTCCGGTGCGAATTCACCAAGTGTATTTCTTCCTGCTGTCTGTACTATTTTTCCCATATTCTGTATACCTCCATAACGCTGTTGTTTATAAAGAGTTTACCAATTCACTGATTTCCTGTTTCGTTCCACGATTTAGCAGTCTGCCTTCTGTAATAACTGCGTCTGGTGCAGATGACTGCAATTCTTTCACAGTGTTCCCAAATCCACTTCCTCCGGATGTTGCAAAAAGCACAATCTTTTTACCACTGAAATCGTAAGCTTCTAAAAATGTATTGATGATTGTCGGAGCCACATACCACCAGATTGGGAATCCCAGAAGGATCTCGTCATAAGAACTCATATCCATCTCTTTTTTCATAATCGCCGGTCTATATTTTTTATCACTCATTTCCACACTGCTTCTGGATTTTTTATTCATCCAGTCAAGATCAGGCTTTGTATATGGAACTTTCGGCTCAATCTCAAACAAATCCGCTTTTACTTCCTCTGCGATCATCTCTGCTACTTTTTTTGTTGTTCCGCTTGCACTGAAAAATGCCACTAATTTTTTACTCATAATAAAAAGCCCCTTTCTATACGTATTTTTCACAAAAAAATAGATGTATAAGATTTACATTCATCTTACACATCTATTTTAAGCTCTATCGCTTCATTATGTCTAATGCTTATATTGAATTTTGTTTTATGCCTGAAAAGCATTAATCTCCTCGATCATTTTACGGACTGCCAAAGAATATGGAATATTCCGTCGCCAGGCAATCACCGTACTGGTCGTGATTTCAGGAGAAATTCTTCGCTGTACAAGAATATCCTCTCGCCAATACTTTGCAGCACCCTCAATTGAAATTGGATACCCCAGTCCATTTGCCGCCATAACTCCGGCATTCGTTCCAAGATTACTCGTAAAAGCAATCTGTAATTTTGAAAAGTCTTTCCCAAACCAGTTGGCAAGTTCACTTTGAACGTTCATTCTTTCCGGCAGGATCAAGGGCTTTCCAATAAGATCTTCTTTTTTTATAAACTCTTTTTCTGCCAGCGGATCATCCGGCCGCATTCCGACACACCAGTGATCGCAATCTGTGATCCGGATATAATCCAGCCCTTCGGTGTCCACCGGCTCCATGAATAATGCAATATCTACAAGTCCTTTGTTCATCATCTCATACACTGCATCTGCTGTTGCAGTATGCAATACAATCTGAACCAGCGGATATTTTTCTTTATATGTTTTACATATCTTCGCCAATGTCTCCACTGCTGCAAATTCACCGCATCCAATGGTTATCGTGCCCTCTACAACCTCTTCTTTTCCTTTCAGTTCCTCCAGCGTCCTTTCCTCAAGATTAAGAATCTCCAGGGCACGCCTTTTTAATAAAATTCCTTCATCAGTAAGCGATATTTTCTTTCCGTTTCGAATAAATAATGTTATTCCCAGGTCCTCTTCAAATGCTGCCATTTGTCTGGAAAGCGTTGGCTGGGTAATATGCAATTGTTCTGCTGCTTTTGTAAAGCTCTGTTCTTTTGCTACTGTCAGAAAATAGCGTAATAGTCTTAATTCCATATTTTTATATTCCTGCATTTTTTGTTGTAACCATTCTATCATGTTGCATCCCCAAAACATCATATTGTCAAATTGATTTATGATGTTAATATATTGCTCTTCCCTTCATTCTCGAATCCACATTCTTAGAAACAGCCAATTCAAAATGATTTCGATTTGTTTTTATAAAACCTTCTTTTTGCAGCTTCGATATCTCCGTAGACATTGCCGCGCGATCAATACATAGATAATCTGCCAGCTGCTGCCGGTCAAAAGGAATGTCAAAGGATAGCGATGAATGTCTGATGGATTCGGCTGACAGATATGACAACAGTTTCTCTCTTGTCGTTCGCTTGCCAACATGTGTAATTTTATCGTTCAAGATCAGTATCTTATTTGCCAGGACACTGACCAGGTTACGGATCAGCTTCTGATGATGCTCGCATGCAGTTGGACAAGTAACCAGAAGCCTCTGGATATTTAACAAAATAATCTCACAATCCTCGTCTGCTACCACACTGATATTTAGAACAGCTCCCGGGCTTGCTGCATACGGTTCTCCAAAGAAATCACCGACATGACATTTTGATAAAATATTTCGATGTCCCCACAGGTCTTCCTGAATAACCAGAACACAGCCTGACACCACAAGCCCCATTACTTCTGTAGAATCTGCAGCTCTGAAAATATAAGAATCCCGCTCTTTTGAAACTGTTGTTGCCTCCACACAGTGCAATATAGATAATATCTCTTCATCAGTAAGACCTTTAAAAAATGAACTGTTTCTTAAAATCGGTAAATATTTTTCCAAAATCATTCCTCCTGTTGGAAATCAAACATACAAGTTGTATTTATCATACTACAATTTTGACAGAAACAAAAGTTAAATGCTATTGATGGAGGTTAAAAATGATAAGAAAGATTATTCGAATTGATAAAGAAAAATGTAATGGATGCGGTGCCTGCGCAGATGCCTGTCATGAAGGTGCCATTGACATCATTAACGGAAAAGCAGAATTGGTAAGAGAACATTTCTGTGACGGACTTGGTGATTGTCTCCCGGAATGTCCTACAGGTGCCATTTCTTTTGAAGAAAGAGAGGCTCCTGCATATGATGAAGAAGCCGTAAAAGAAGCGCAGAAAAAAGTATTTGCCAAAAATCAGGCAATGTCTACACACACCGGCTGTCCTGGTTCTAGAAGTATGCAGATTCAGCGATCCGAAACACCTGAAACCATAAAATCAACTCCAAGCGTAGAGCAGCTATCAAAACTTCAGAACTGGCCAGTACAGATTAAACTGGCACCTGTAAGTGCACCATATTTTGACGGCGCAAAACTATTAATCGCAGCCGATTGTACTGCTTATGCATATGCAAGCTTTCATCAGGATTTTATCCAAAATAAAGTAACATTAATCGGCTGTCCAAAATTAGATCAGGTAGATTACAGTGAAAAACTGACTGCGATAATCCAAAATAACAATATTCAAAGTGTGACAATTATAAGAATGGAAGTTCCATGCTGCGGCGGTCTTGAGATGGCAGCAAAAAAAGCACTTCAAAATAGCGGAAAATTCATTCCATGGCAGGTTGTAACGATAAGTATCGACGGGAAAATTATCGAGTAAAAGCAAGCCCCACAAAAATACGGGGCTTGCTTTTATTCTGGTTATATAAATCAATCCTTATATGCTTTATTTCGCAGGTAAGAATCCCTTACTTGTCTTCACAATCACCTTATCAAATACCATGAACATCGACGGTAATACAAAGATGACTACGATCATACTGATGATTGCACCTCTCGCCATCAATATACACAACGAGCTGATCATATCAATATTTGAATATAATCCGACACCGATTGTTGCTGCAAAGAAACTCAGCGCACTTACCATGATCGACTGTGCTGATGCACGGTGTGCGGTAGTGATCGCATCGTATTTCTCCGCTCCGTGATTGCGTTCTCTCTTATATCTCGTTGTCATAAGGATCGCATAATCCACCGTTGATCCGAGCTGAATCGTGCCGATAACAATCGATGCGACGAATGGCAGTTTCGTTCCTGTATAATACGGAATTCCCATATTTACAAAGATGGCAAATTCAATAACACCAACCAGAATAACCGGAAGCGAAATTGATTTAAATAATATCAATATGATCACGAAAATGATACCGATCGATACCATACTGACTGTCTTGAAATCCGTATCCGTAATATCGATCAGATCTGCTGTCAACGGACCCTCACCGATCAACATGCCACCTTTGTCATATTTATGTAATATTTTATTCAGATCTTTGATCTGGGCATTCAGTTCATCCGATGCAACCTTATACTCAGAATTGACCAATAGCAGCTGATACTTATCATTCTTCAACATATCTGTTACAGAATTCGGGATCATGTCCTGCGGAATTGCCGGTCCGATCAGTGCATCCAGTCCAAGTGCCCATTTAACGCCATCGACATCATCCATCTTATCAATCATTTTTGCAACATCTGCCGATTCTACGGAACTGTCCACAAGAATCATATGCGTCGTATTCATGTCATAATCTTTTTTTAGCTTCTCATTTGCAATAATACTTGGAAGGTCTTTTGGCAGTGTCTCATCCAGATTGTAATATACGGCTGTATGGTTATTTCCATAGATTGCAGGGAACAAAAGTACAAGGAAAAGGATTACATAGATCATATACCGCTTCGTAACTTTATCTGATATCTTTCCAATATCCGGAAGGAAAGGCTTATGCATCGTCTTCATGATCCATTTGTCACAGCACAGGATCATAGATGGCAGGATTGTCACACAGGCAATCACTCCGAGGATGACACCTTTTACCATAACTACACCGATATCCATACCCAGTGTAAATGTCATAAAACACAGGGCAATAAATCCTGCCACTGTCGTAACCGAGCTCCCGATTACAGATGAGAATGTCTGCGATATCGCATGTGCCATTGCCCGTTCTTTATCACCGTTGTAACGGACCTGCTGTTCTTCATAGCTGTGCATCAGAAAGATCGAATAATCCAGTGTCACTCCGAGCTGAAGTACTGCTGCCAGTGCCTTCGTAATATACGAGATCTCTCCAAAGAAGTAGTTGCTTCCCAAATTATACACGATTGCCATTCCGATACTCAGCATAAAAAGTAAAGGAATAAAATAGGAATCCATCGTAAGACCTAATACGATCACTGCCAATACGACTGCGATCAGTACATATAACGGTGTCTCCTTCTCAGCCAGATTCTTCGTATCCGTAACAATTGCTGACATACCACTTAAAAAGCACTGTTTTCCTGCCAGTTTACGGATCTCCCCAATGGCATCCATCGTTCCGTCAGATGAAGTACCCTCGTCAAAAAAAATCGCCATCATCGTTCCTGTACCGGAATTGAACACCTCATAGACATCCTTTGGGATCATACTCTTTGGCATACTGATATCTGCCAGCGAATCATACCATAAAACTTTCTGAACATGTTCCACGTTCTCAATCTTTGCTTTCAGGGCCGACACCTCTTTATCTTCCATTCCATCCACAATAAACATGGAAAATGCACCGGTTCCGAAGTCTTTTACCAGAATATCCTGTCCCTGCATCGTCTCTATATCTTCCGGCAAATACGTCAGCACATCATAATTGACTCTGGTATTCACATATCCAAGTCCCGCCGGAATCAGGAGTAAGATACTGATGATCAGTATCGGGATTCTGAACTTTACTACCTTTTTGCCAAATGCAACCATATTCATAACCGCCCCTCCTTTATGACTATTGGTCATTTTTTTGTACCTAATTGCAATATACATCAAAAAAGACCAACAGTCAATACGGTTTTTGACTATTGGTCATTTTTATTCTTATACAATTTTCTCAGATTGTATCGCTGCATTTTCGGATTGAAATTTTCCTATATTTCCAGCATTCCAAGTCTTGCCAGAACCTTCAGATCCATGTTCTTTACATTGTCTCCAAACTGTATCCGGATGTGATCATCCTCCATGTCTACCACGACACCCTCACCGAATTTCTTATGCTTTACAATCATGCCTTCTCCAAGTGCATCTGCGAGTTCCTGATAGCTTTTTCCCGGTTGCTTCTGAGAGCCATGATACATTCCATTTTCCTTTACGCCATATGTTTCCGCCGGACTATAATCTCCCCATTTCTTTATTCCTGCATATTCTTTTTGCCGATTCTCTCTCAGATTCCTCTTTCCCAGCAGCTCACTGCAGAATTTAGACGGCTTATTCGTCGTAAATACATTCAGCTGATTCTTTGCCCTGGTCACACCTACATAGAAAAGTCTTCTTTCTTCCTCGTAAGTTTCAAGTTCTTCTTTCGATGCCGTCCGCGGATTTACCAGAACTTTTTCCGGCAGTATCCCATCCATAACATCCAGAAGATAGACGGTATCATATTCCAGTCCTTTACTCGCATGCATGGTAGACAGAATAAATGGACAGTCGCTTTCCGTCTTCTTTTCCCGGATGATCTTTCTAAGCTCTTCCAGACGTTCCAGTAATTTTTCCGGAGAGTCTACCCTGCTTCCAATCATCTTGACAATCTCTAATTTATTTGCATTCATGCCCATTTTCTTCAGATAATCCTGATAACCCATATATGTCAGTATCTGATCAACCGCCTCATCCCCTGTCATCTTTAAGATGCGTTCCATCTGCCGTCTCAGATTACGGATATTATCCTCCTGATACTTTTCCAGATTATCATACTTAAGTACCGCATCCAGAACCGCCATATCTTTCTCCTTGCTCAAGTTAACATATCTTAAAGCATCTTCCTTACGGAAGAACAATTTCAATCTGTAATATATCTGCATGAATCTGTCAGTATCTTTCGGATTCATTGCAAACCGTATGATATTCTCTACATCCAGAACCGTACGGTGTGTGAAAAAAGACAGCTCTGCATTCCGCATCCTGTACGGAATATTCTTCCTCTCCAAAAGATCTATCAACGGAATAGCACACTCGTTATCCCGGTATAGAACCGCCGTCTCCGCTTTCCGTGCATCCATACCGTTCTTTTGCAGGCTGCTTTCCCGGGTCATACATTCCTGTGCTACCCTCATCAGATATACATACTCTGCCTTTCTGGATTTTAAAGAAATTTCTCTGATATCCGTCCCTGCCTCTCTTGCAGGCTTCATATGTTTTTCATGACGAAGCGTATTTTTCTGGATGAATTTATCCGCTGCCTCCACAATCTTCGCATTCGATCGGAAATTTTCTTCCATCAGAAGTACCTTTGCACCTTTATGATTCTTTTCGAACGACAACAACGCTTCCGGATAAGCCGCCCGGAATCCATAGATACTCTGATCCTCATCTCCGACCATAAACAGATTTCCCGATTCTGTCGCCAGCAAAGCAATGATCGCATGCTGAATTTTTGATGTATCCTGTGCTTCATCTACACAGATATACGGATACAATTTCTGAAAATACGCCAGAAGTCCAGGATCCATTCTCAGCATCTTATATGCATACAACATCTGATCATCATAATCCATCAGATTCTGCGCACGCATCTGACTACAGTATTCACGGTAGATTCCTGCAATTCGGATATCCGACTCTTCTTCTAACTTCTGAAGTTCTTCTTCGGTCAGCATCATATTTTTTATATATGTGATCAACGTTCTTACATTCTTAAGATCACT
>ERZ506999.939-NODE-939-length-11023-cov-13.989241_pt1 | contig 11023 bp, 9 predicted proteins | sample MGYA00512881_ERZ506999 | MGnify/ENA metagenome assembly ERZ506999
AAATCTGATGCCGGGTGCTTGCACAAAGGACATATAAAGTCATCTGGTAATTCCTACTTTACCTTCTCCCTGCATTTCGGGCAAATGCCTTTAAATGAAATATCATAATCCACAAATTCAATTCCATGAGTGTTATGAATTCTTTCCAGCAAATCCGGTATTTGATCCATATCCACATCAAAAATTTCACCGCACTTTATACATCTTACATGGTAATGATTTTTCAATGTAAAATCAAATCGGTTCGGTCCATCCGGAACTTCAACCTTTCTTAATGCACCTTCCTCTACCAATATATCAAGATTTCTATATACAGTTCCTTTTCCAATTGTTGGATATGCTTCTTTTATAAATTCATACACTTCATTTGCCGTAACGTGTCTTCTCATTTCGTATACGGTATTTCTTACAAGATCTTTTTGAATGGTATTTCTCCTACTTGTCATTCGTCCTCCTTATTAGGATTAGTTCTTAATAAGGATTATATACCACTATCATTCCGTTGTCAATATAAATAGTAATAGTTCTTATTATTATAAAGTTGCCAAACTGAGCATCTTTTCCATGAAAACTATTTTATTTTGCGTTCAAATACATATTCTGAATCTGAAGATAAATCATACCTAAACGAATATCCGAGTCTGTCAAATTTCTGAATCTCCACCGAATTTTCAATATTATTTTCTGCTATGAATTTGACCATTTCACCACGAGCCATCTTGGCATAGGTACCTTTTGTTACCAATTTATCTCCGGATAACTCACAAAATACAATCGTAATATATCTATCCTGTGGTGTCAGATATTTTTCTATGCATTTAGAATATTCTTTTGATGCCAAATTGATTATAACCCTACTGTCATCAATCACTGAACGGTATAACAAGTTTCCCCAGTACTCATACAAATTTTTTGCATCTCCAATTCCGACCCTTGACTGCATTTCTAAACGATAAGACGTTACTCCGTCCATCGGTTTCAGAACACCATAAAACGCAGACAATATTCTTAAATGATTTTGTACATATGCAAAATGCCTGTCTTCAAACACAGATGGTGCCATATATTGAAATGTAATTCCTTCATATGATAAGACAGCCGGAGTGAGCATCTGATAAAGGTTCATATTTTCCAATCTATAAAAACTCTGTTCTAGAATCTTGTCATTACATTTCCAGACAGCCTTCAGTTCCTCTTTTGACTTATCTCTCAACCAGCTTAATATCTCTGTTGTCTTATCAATAAATTCCGGCAAGCCAATAGGTTCTATACTGTCAGTATCTGTAATCATCTTTTTAGCATGGGATAATATTATTTTCATTAATCTAATTCCTTAAGCATATTTTCAGGATCATCTGCCGCCTTGACTTTATCATTTGCCTTTATAATGATTCCCTGCTCATAAATATAACCTGTTCCACGGGCTTGTCTACTGCGCCACCTGCGGGAAGTCCATGCAGGTACGGTATGAAAAAGTCGGCAGAACCGGGAAGAACCGTTTTACCGGTGAGATGCGGGAACCGATTGACAAGGCATACTATATCTGCCAGACCTACAACCGGCTGAGTAAGAACGCCTGTACCAGCCACAAGATTGAAGCAAGGGATTTGTATAATCTGGTGCTGAAGGATATACAGGAATTGGCGGAGCAGGCCATGAAAGATGCGGATATGTTTTACCAGCGGCTCAGCAGCCGGATGGAGCGCCGGTATCTGATGGACGCTTCCCAGACAGAGAAGGAACGGAAACGGCTGGAAGCCCAGAATCAGGAAATTGACGGGATGTTTTTAAGCCTGTACACGGATAAAGCCAAAGGCATCCTGACCGAACAGCGATTTATGAAACTGACGGTGGCGCTGGAACAGGAGCAGGAAGCCAACCAGAAGCGCCTGCATGATCTGGCGGTGATACAGAGCCGGGCAGATGCGCAGGAAAGCGAAGTCCGTACTTTTATCAAGGAAATCCGGCACTATGCCGCCATTGAGGAGCTTGACGAGTCCGTACTGAACCGGCTTATCAGCAAAATCCTGATTGACGAGGTTAAGAAGGTGAATAGCCAGAAGGTGCAGGAAGTCAAGATTGTGTATAACTTTGTTGGGGGAATCCCGGAGATTACAACATAAGAACAGCGAAGCCCTCCCCATGCAGGGGAGGGCCTTTTGTTTTGGCTAAATATGTGATGTTCAAATTGCGAGTAATTGTCTGAGTATTTAACGCACATGCAAATATCTGCATTTTTATAAGTGTCCGCCTTGTGCTGCAACCAATCGCTGGAACAACCCGTTTTCTTCTAATAATTCTGTTGGCGTTCCCATTTCCACGACCTGTCCATGATCCAAAACAACAACTTTATCCGCATTTGCAATCGTCCTCATGCGGTGCGCAATCACCAACACAGTTTTTCCTTGCAGCAGTTCTGACAACGCCTGCTGGACAAGGGTTTCATTTTCCGCATCCATAGAAGCGGTGGCCTCGTCCAATATTACAACAGGAGCATCCTTTAAGATTGCCCTAGCAATCGAAATACGCTGTCTCTCACCGCCGGAAAGAATGCACCCATTTTCTCCGATATTGCTTTGATACCCTTCTGGTAGCCGTGATACGAACTCCTCGCATTGCGCGGCCCTTGCCGCCGCCAGCACTTCCTCATCGGTGGCATTCTGCCGCCCCAGCCGGATATTTTCCATGACGGATTGATCAAACAAAGTAACTTCCTGGAACACAATCGAATAATTTTTGAACAGCGTTTCAGGCTCTACTGTAGTAACGTCCACACCGCCTAATAAAACCCTGCCGGAATCAGCATCCCAAAATCTTGCCGCCAGCCGGGAAACGGTTGATTTTCCGCCGCCTGACGGGCCTACCAGAGCAGTAATCTCACCCTGCTTTGCCACAAAGGAAACACCATTCAGGACACGCTCGCCATGTCTGCCAGAAACAGCCGTATCCTCCAAATCTGCATGATAGGTAAACACAACATCCTGAAATTCAATATCATATCCCTGATTATTGCAGACAGGCAGCCCGCTCTGCTCCTTGATAGCCTCCATTTGTTTTGTCCGTTTAATGCTGACAAGAGATGAGATCATTTCCGCCATCAGCATGAACGATGAACCAAATGGCTCATATACACGCCCGGCCATAACAAGATATAAAATAAACATGGTAACCGAAAGGCTTCCATCCGCAACCATCAGACCACCTGCAAGCAATACCGCCACAATCCCAAACCGTAAGAAAAATTGTGCTAATGTCACGGCGATTCCGGGGGGCAGCTCATTTTGGAACGCACAAGACACAACATGCTCTAACTTTTTGTCCACATCCTCAAGATATGCTTTTTCAAGTCCGTCCGAGCGCAGTTCTTTCATCACATCTAAATACTCCTGCACACTGTCATATGCGGCTCGATGCGCATCCAGATTCCGTTCTTCTGCCTTTATTTGTTTTTTTCGTGCGGCAAGCACTACAAGTGCAGAAGTTGGAACCGGAAGGATAATACACAATCCCATACGCCAGTCAATCACCAGCAATCCGCAGGAAATAATGATAAACATGATGACAGTTCCCAAAAAGCCGGGTACAGCATTTGAAAACATGCGTTCCAATTTTGAGCAATCCCCCATCATCGTTGTTGTCAAATCGGATAGATCTCTTTGACCAAAGAAAGACAACGGCAGACGACGCATTTTTTCAGCAAGGGACATCCGGCGCTCAGCGCTTTCCTCATATGCCACCTTATAGGTCAAGTTGTATTGAACCCACTGAGTGACAAAGATAAGCGCAGTCAAAAAAACACATAATAAAAGGATAAACGGAATATTTGATTCTGAGCCGCCACGACCGACCGTTTTATCAATCAACGCCATTGTCACAGTCATCAGCAAGGAAACAGGCAGCATGACACAGAGATGCGCCGCCGCTGTCGCAGCGATACCTTTTTTCAAATCCCGTGCGCCCTTATCACTGAGCGCAAGCATTTCTTTTAGCATGACCGCACCTCCTTTGTAAGCTTCCAGGAAATAGACTGATTGTAGTCCTCCCACATACGGGCATATTCCCCCTGCAGTTCCAGCAATTTTTCATGTGTTCCTCTCTCTACAATGCTTCCTTCTTTCATTACTAAAATCTGATCCGCATTTTGTACCGTACTCAAACGATGCGCAACCATAATAACCGTTTTCCCTTTTTGCAGTTCCGCAAGAGCCTTCTGGAGCTGCGCCTCGTTTTCCGGATCGGCAAATGCTGTGGCCTCATCCAACACAAGAATAGGCGCATTTTTTAGTATCGCTCTGGCAATTGCAATCCGTTGTACCTCGCCTCCGGACAGGTACACGCCTTTTTTCCCGACCACACTGTCAAGTCCATCCGGCAGCTTCTTCAAAATATCATCACACTGTGCCAGATGTGCCGCACGGAGGATCGCATTCCGGTCTGCATCGTGGCAGCCGCCACGGATATTATCCTCAAGCGTTGCCTTCCGTAATTTAGGATTCTGGAATACGAAAGCAACCTGCTTCATCAGAGATTCCCTCTCAATCTGATCCAGCGGCGTTCCTCCAATCAAGATGGTTCCCTCCTGCGTATCGTAAAAACGAGGGATCAAGCTAGCAATGGTCGTCTTTCCGGAGCCAGAGTGTCCTACCAACGCAGTCGTAGTACTTGTCGGGGCAATAAAGTTAATATCGGAAATCGCAGGTGTTTCTCCCGTGGGATAAGTAAATGTCACATGTTCAAAACAAATATCCCCGTTCTGCGGTTTTACAGGCTGCATCGGCTGCTTTTGTGGTTTCGCCAAAAGAATGGTATCGATTCTTCGCATAGATTCTACCGCCTGCATTTTATAATTGCTCATATACATAATTTTATTGAGCATGGAAGCGCAGGCCGGAGCGAACACCAGATAAAACAGGAATTTTCCTGCAAAAGCAACGGTATCACCTGAAAACGTCATTCCTATCAGCGCTGCCGGGACAAGTACCAAAAAGGAAGCGTTCACTATTGTATTAAATCCGACATATCCTGATTTACACGCCATTGTAAAAGCAAGGGCGTCGTCACGGTATGCAGTAATTGCGTCCCGGAATTTTCTTATGGACCAGGCGGATTGTCCAAAAACCTTGATAACCGATATTCCCCGTACAAATTCTACCGCCTCATGGTTCATTTCTTCCTGTGCGTCCTGATACCGTTTCATAAAGCGCATGGTTTTTTCACCCATTATGGTCATCTGGCAAGTAAAACTGGCAATCAGAAGCAGGAGCAACGGTAAACCGATCCGCCAGTCAATCGCAAGCATTAAAATAAGCCCGACAACCGTCGCTACTTGTGCGCCCACAAGATCGGGCATCTGATGCGCCAGATAGCTTTCTACCTGGGCACTGTTTTCATCAATAATCTTCCGCAGTTTTCCACCGGGATTTTCTTCAAAATAGCCCAACGGCATTTCAGAAAGATGGCGAAGCGCTGCCATTTTCAAATTCTTTTCCGTATGAAACGCCCCCACATGAGAGCAGAGAAGTGCAATGAAATTGACTGCTAACCCCGCCAACTCAAACACAAGCGCCCATATCCCCCATTGCATCATATGCACAGTGTCATATCCGCCGCCCGACATGCCGATGAGCAATTCTCTTGTGGCAAAATAAATACACAGAAAAGGTGCCAGTAATAACAGAGAACTAAATCCTGCCAAAATCTGAGACATGCTGAAAAGCCCTTTGTATTTTCCGGAGAACTCAAGCAACCGTGGGATTCCTGTTTTTAGCGGTTTTTCTGTTTGTGAGTTTTCTCCAAACACCTTTTTCATATAGAGTATCCCCCTTTCGTCTAATTTAATAAATTTTTTTATCTCACCAGAATGGATATGAAGAATATGTGTGGCGCAGCGCAGGATCAGTTCCGGATCATGGGTAACCATCATACTGCAAAAAGCATTTTCGTTTGCTTCTCGGATCATTTCCGCAGTTCTCATCAGATTATCTCCATCTTGACCGCTTGTGGGTTCATCATACAGCATAATTTCTCGATTTGTACATAACGCCACACTAAGCGAGAGCCTCTGCTGCTGACCGCCTGACAAGGAACCCGGATGGCGGTTTTCCAATCCTGCCAGCCCCATTTTCTCCAAAACGGCTACCGCTTCAGTCTCTGTAACAGTTCCTTTATTCAGCATCAGTTCACCTAGCACCGAATCACTGAACAATTGATGGCCGGGTTCCTGCATGACCAGGTAAGCCTGCTCCGGCAGCTTTTTGTTTGATATTCGCTCTCCATTGATCCGCACAGTTCCATGATGTTTCAGCAAACCGCAAAGACAAAGCGCAAATGTTGATTTCCCCGCACCATTTTCTCCAATGACCGCTACAATTGCACCTTTGGGAATCGCCAGTCTGTTTATATCCAATACTTGCCTCATTTGACGCGAAAACTGAAGCCCTTCTATTTCAAGAAAAGCCGCCTTTTCCATGTCCTTTTCCTGCCTAATCGTGCGTGTCCCCATATTCCAAAGCTGTTTGCGGCGTACTGCTCTTAAGCCCGACTGTTCAAGTTCTTGAAGCGACAGCGCCAGAATTTCATCCGATGTAAATTCATTTTCTATTTGTCCATCTTTCAACAGAACGTACCTGTCTGCAATATCTTCCAGATACCATAAACGGTGTTCGGAGATCAGAATCGTCTTTCCCTCGTCCTTCATGGTTCGGATCAGGTCTTGCAGCTTTCGGATGCTTTCCATGTCCAGATTCGAGGACGGTTCATCCATGACGATGACCTCAGGCATGGAGGCATACACGGAACCACATGCAATTTGCTGCTTTTCCCCACCGGATAATTGAAAAATATCTCTGTCCATCAAAGTCTGTATATCCAGCTTCCAAGCAGTTTCCTTTAAGCGTTCCACCATTTTTTCATGCGGGATGTTCAAATTTTCCATATTGAACGCCATCTCTCCGGTCGTATCCAGATGAAAAAACTGTGTCCTCGGATTCTGAAACACGCTGCCCGCCACGGCGGCAACCTGGGGAAGGGATGCTTCCTTTACATGGACGTTTCCAACAGTAATGTCTCCCTCCAGGCGTCCCTGATAAAAATGAGGAACAAGGCCATTGACCATGCGCAGCATCGTCGTTTTCCCACATCCGCTTTTTCCGCATAATACGATACATTCGCCGCGTTCCGCATGAAAATGAATATGCCGGAGAGCCGGTGGTTCTGATCCGTCCGGAATACCGCCCTGATAGGCAAAGCTGACATCATCGAAGGTAATCATAGTCCTCCCCCCTTTCAAACAATCAGGTTCCATGCCAATATTCCGGCCGATACGGTAATGATGCACCAATCCAGAATGGACAGTTTTACTTCTATGTAGCTGCTGCGGCGTGTATCTCGGTCAAATCCTCTTGCCATCACAGCGGCAGACATTTCATCCACAACAACGGAGCATTGCATCAAAAAAGGAACCATCATATACTCCAACATATGGACAGGTCGAGTCAAAACATTGCGCCAGTTCCATGCCAGCCCCCTCAGGCGGAGTGCCTGATTTACCATTTGCCATTCCTCCTGAATCGTGGGAACAAAACGGAACATTACCGCCAGTGGTATTACAACCTCGGACGGCATGTGCATTTTGGTAAGTGCGGATATATATTCTCCAATTTTCGTTGTCTTTGTAATAAGATAAAAGGACGCAAACAGAGGGAGGATAAAACGCAAAACATGGCAGATAGCTGTCATAATGTTCCTTGATACCCCGGTTAGATGCGGCACCATATACAAATCTGAAAGCAGCATGGCAAGAAAAAGAACGCCTGTATAAAATGCCCGTTTCCATTTCCTGCAAAGAAGCGTGGTAAACACACATAACGCAAGCAACGATATTTCCTGTATGTACGACAAGCCAGAAAAGACGGAGAAGCAAGCTGTGACAAACACCGCCAGCTTGCTCCTCGGATCTAATATGCCAGTCGGATTATTCCGCTCCATCACGCAGTGATTCCCGCTTTCTCAAAATGCTTTTTCAGAATGCGCTTTCCAAGGAGACCTCCCAGCAGACCGCCGATCAGTGCAAAGGCGATCAGAACCGCAACAATCCAATCAGGTGTCAGGGCATCCAATGCTACGGCATAATCCGCGCCATAATAGGTTGCACAATTCTCCAGAAACGCTTCCTTTGCTACAATAATTGCAAAAAACGGTCCCATTGAAGTCATATTGAATACGACATAGCTTGCAGCCAGCATACCAGCAGATCTTCTCTCTTTTCTGGATGCGATTACTTCCGCAAGGATTCCCCAGATAACGGAAAACAGCAGCGGATAAAATGTTGACATAGAAGTGATTAGTCCCACCAACACAGCCAATATCAGGATTGCACCTTTCTTGGGAACCTTTGCCGCATACAGCATGTATACTGTACCCAGAACGATACCGGCAATCAGGGGAGTTGCTAAAAAGAGAACCGGAACAATGGGAAGAACCATCGATGACAAGACGGTCAGAACCACCAGATAAATGGCGCCGAAAGCACCTGCGGCAATTAGATCTTTTGTCGTAAGTTTTGTTTTCATATAGATACCTACCTTTTCATTATTTTTGGTTAGTTCATGCTAACTCTTATATATTGTAGCATTTATCGATCTTTGCTTCTACTCTAAAAAGCCGACAAAACACAAAAATGCTCCAAAAAGCCAAAAAAGTGACGCTATCAAAAGACAGCATCACCGAATCTTTCGTTCCTGTTGATTTTACTTTGGTTATACCGCAGCACTTGTTTTTGTGACTTACGATAGGCATTGGGTTTGCATCCCATCACGGCGTAAAAGGCTTCTGAAAACTTGCTTGGATTCTCATATCCCATCATCAATGCAACCTCACTGATTTTATGATCGGTCTGACGCAGTAACTGCGCAGCCTGATGCATCTTGTAATTCCGCAAATACGCATAAGGAGATTCTCCATACACCTGCCGGAACCCATCCTTTAACTGCGTCAGGCTTAAATCATGTTCCAAAGCTAACTCCTTCAAATTTGTTCTCTGCGTCATATCCTGCAGCAAATGCTCTTTCACATGCTTAATACGCTCCACAGTTGCTCCCGAAAGATACTCCCGGTATTCTTCAAAAACTGATTGTTTTGACTGAAAATGATAAAGCAGCTCCAATACCTTTAACCTCAAAAATGGTAACGATGGATGGGGAAGTGCCAAATGTGCATATAACTCCTGATATACATGCTCTATTTCCGCATTACGGCGATACACATGGCATTCTGTATTGAGAGAATACTTTTCAACTATTTTCTCTGCACTGATTTGAAAAGCCTGTAATTCGTGTCCCCTTTTCATGATTTCCGGAAAAAGCAAAATGGTAGAGCCGTAATAATATTTTAAAGGAAAAGAAGAAGCAACCGGCGGATGCAGTTGACTGTTAATCGCAATATCTCCCTCTCCTAAATAGATATAGCTCTTATTATCGAAAGCACACTCATATCTACCCTTTTCGCAATGATTGATTTCAATAACATTTTCTTTTCCACTTCCACGAAAACAGCTTTCGATAGTAAAATCAACCACCATTAACTGTACGCCCGGAAAAATATCATATACCCACATATCAGCGGGGGCATCGCCCGCCTGATAATCTACATAAGTAATAAAAGGTTCCTTGCCCGGAATTTTCTTATCTTGCTTTAAATATTGAAGTTCTGTCGTAGCTGATACACCTCCAGATGACGCTTTTATATGGTTAGCGTTGACTAATCATAGTTTACAATATGGGGACATAAAAGTCAATTTGAACACAGAAAAGTTCCTTATGAAGAAGGCAAAAGAAAATTTATCTACACTGGAATCGACAGTTATTTATTTTTCTTTGTGGAGAAGATGGCTGTATGATTATTTTCTTAATTCATCACTTAACATTGTGGCAAAGATTTGCCCATCCTTTATCTTTTTCTGGCATTTCGGACAAATACCTTTAAATAATATGTCATATCCTAAAAAGTCCGTTCCATGTGTATCATGAATTTTTTCTAGCAAGCCCAATATTTCATCCATATCCACATCTGAAATCTCACCGCAGTTTACACACCTCACATAGTAATGGTTCTTTAATGTAAGGTCGAACCGATTAGGTCCATCCGAAACTTCCACTTTTCTTAAATTAACTTCTTCTACCAATATGTCGAGATTTCTATATACAGTCCCTTTGCCGATTGTAGGACAGAATTCTTTTACAAATTCATATACTTCATTTGCCGTAACGTGTCTTCTGCTTTCGTATACGGTATTTCTTACAAGATCTTTTTGAAAGGTATTTCTCCTACTTGTCATTCGTCCTCATTATTAGGATTAGTTCTTAATAAGGATTATATACCACTATTATCCTGTTGCCAATAAAAATAGTAATAATTCTCATTATTATAAAAGCTACCAAACTGAGCATCTTTTACCTGAATAACTATTTTATTTTGCGTTCAAATACATATTCTGAATCTGAAGATAAATCAGACCTAAACGAATATCCGAGTCTGTCAAATTTCTGAATCTCCACCGGATTTTCAATATTATTTTCCGCTATGAATCTGACCATTTCACCACGAGCCATCTTGGCATAGGTACCTTTTGTTACCAATTTATCTCCGGATAACTCACAAAATACAATCGTAATATATCTGTCCTGTGGTGTCAGATACTTTTCTATACATTTTGAGTATTCTTTTGATGCAAGATTAATGATAATCCTACTGTCATCGATTACTGAGCGGTATAACAATTCTCCCCAGTACTCATACAGATTTTTTGCATCTCCAATTCCAACCTTTGCCTGCATTTCAAGACGATAAGGAGTCACACCATCCATTGGTTTTAAAATGCCATAAAACGCAGACAAGATTCTTAAATGATTTTGCAAATACTCAAACTGCTGGATTTCAAACACAGATGGTGCCATATATTGAAATGCAATCCCTTCATATGCTAAAACAGCCGGAGTAAGCCTGTTATAAAGATCCATATTTTCCA
>ERZ506999.941-NODE-941-length-10988-cov-4.832800_pt1 | contig 10988 bp, 8 predicted proteins | sample MGYA00512881_ERZ506999 | MGnify/ENA metagenome assembly ERZ506999
GAGTCATTCCGGACACTTTTTTGAATTGTCTGGAAAAATAATGGATGGAGGTATATCCAAGGTGTTCTGCGATCTGAGTGAAATTCATCCGGTTGGTCCGGATTAGTTCTTTGGCAGCATTGATCTTCAACATAGAAAAATATTCAATAATACCAAGACTGCAGTGCTCTTTGAAAATCTTCTGGAGCTGGGAACGTCCGATCAGATTATCCTTGCAGATCTGGTCAATGGTTACATGTGTTGTCAGATGACTTTCCAAATAATCCACAATACGGCCAAAAATCTCGGCATCACTGTTACTTTTTGTAACTTTCGGAGGATCAGCCTTCGGAAGTTTTTTTGAAAGTACGATCGGATTAGAGTAGCGTCGGATCAGATGAATCAGAAAATGTTCCAGATAAAGCTTGATCATCTGCTGTGCGCCAAACGTGTCCGGATCTTTCAGCGGCATATTCTGAAGATAAGGATCGTCAAGGCGGCAGTCGAAACATCGGCGGGCTTCTATGATGATGTTGGCAAGAAGATTACGTTCCGTCTCGTCAATTTGTAAAAGACGGTCATTAAAAAAGTACATTGCATCATCGTTACATTCAAAAGAAATAACGACCAGATTGGGAGCAATCCCACCGGTTGCTTTTACATCATGAAATTCATTCGGTTTGTGGAAAATGAGATCTCCCTTTTTTAAAATAGTATAAGATTTTCCACGGGTAACACCGACTTCTCCTTTGTCTACACAGATAAATTCCCAGAAATTATGAGATTCCCCGGCAAAACTGAAATTACTCATATATTCAAAATAATGGATACTGAATATTTTCCCGATGGTGATAGAATTTTGCAGTTCGACTCCATGATATGCCATAATGATTCTCCTTTGCAAATATTTGCATCATATTTGATATCATCATAACGCAGAGTTGTCTGAAAAGTAAAGGGAAAATAAAGATTGTACAAATATTTATCGGTATAGATGGATAATTGTATAACTTCACTGGACGAAAGCATAATACATTTATGAAACACTTGGTCTATAATACAACATAAATAATAAAAGAATATGAGGTGATACGAGAGGTATGGAACGTAAAAACTTATGGCAGACGTACAGTGAAACGCAGATCCGGGAGCTGGAAGAAGTGAATGCGCAGTATCGTACATGTCTGGATGAAGGTAAGACGGAACGTGAATGCGTCAAAAAGACGATTGAACTTGCAGAGGCAGAGGGATACAGGAATATGAAAGATCTGATCAAAGCCGGCACAAAGATTCATGCAGGGGATAAAGTATATATGGATTATATGGGGAAGGCCATTGTACTTTTCCAGGCAGGAACAGCGCCGGTAGAGGAAGGAATGAATATTCTGGGAGCACATATTGATTCGCCTAGAATTGATGTAAAGCAGAATCCGTTGTATGAAAACGAGGGACTTGCTTATCTGGACACACATTACTATGGCGGTGTTAAGAAATATCAGTGGCTTTCAATCCCACTTGCACTTCATGGTGTAATCGTAAAGAAGAATGGAGAAAAAGTAGAGGTCTGCGTTGGGGAAAAAGAGACAGATCCTGTACTGGTTATCAATGATCTTCTTCCGCACCTTGGAGCAAGACAGAGGGAGAAGCTGGCAAAAGATTTTATCGATGGGGAACAGATGGATCTTCTGATCGGCAACCGCCCGGAGGACAAGGAAGAAAATGCAGTTACAAGAAGAATTAAAAATCTTCTGAAAGAAAGATATGATGTCGAAGAAGAAGATTTTCTTTCCGCAGAACTGGAGATTGTACCTGCGGGAAAAGCAAGAGACTGTGGTCTGGATAACAGCATGATCCTTGCATACGGACAGGATGACAGAGTATGTGCATTTACATCCCTGTTCGCAATATTAAGAGCAGAAGAGGTTGCAAGAACTTCCTGCTGTCTGCTGGTAGACAAGGAAGAGATCGGTAGTACGGGAGCAAGTGGTATGACATCCCGGTTTTTCGAAAATGCAGTTGCAGAATATGTTCTTTTGAATGAAGGCGTTGAATACAACGATATTGTGCTCAGAAGAACACTGGCAAATTCAAAGATGTTATCATCCGATGTAAGTGCAGGATTTGATCCAATGTACGAGGATGTATATGAAAAGAGAAATGCAGCATTCCTGGCACGTGGACCGGTGTTTAACAAATATACAGGATCCGGAGGAAAGAGCGGATCCAATGACGCGAATCCGGAATATATTGCACAACTCAGACAGATTATGGAAGAAGCAGGTGTGAACTTCCAGACAGCAGAGCTTGGCCGTGTTGACGTAGGCGGCGGTGGAACGATCGCTTATCTGATGAGTGTATATGGAATGGAAGTCATTGACAGTGGTGTGGCCGTGTTAGGCATGCATGCACCATGGGAGACAACAAGTAAAGCTGATGTATATGAGGCTGTAAGATGTTATGAAGCATTCTTAAAAGCAGAATTTTAAGATGCGGTAACATTATCTATAAAAAATTCTCTACAAAAAAAGTGACGCAATGGGGTGCGGAATACCGGACTTCATTGCGTCACTTTTTATGCATCACGTTCCCGCTCTTTGCTGTTCCGCAGGGCATCGGTAATGCCTTTGACTGAAGAGGCATAGGCAGACGGCGACATCCCGGTGGCGATCCGGAATTGTTTGGAAAAATATGGAAGAGAGCTGTAAGAAAGGAAATATGCAATCTCGGTAAGATTCATGGATCCGTCGCAGATAATATCTTTTGCTCTTTGAATCTTCATTTTATTAAAATGGTCGATCACGCCACAGTCAAGTTGTTCATGAAACAGAGACTGAAGAGCAGATCTGGAAATGGAAAATGTATCGCAGATATCGCTGACGGTCAGTTTTTCGCAGATATGAAATTCCAAAAATTTCAGAATTTCACTGAGCCGTTCATGTTCTGTGGATTCTTTTTCCGGAGAAGATTTGTGCATCGCAGAGGACACATTCCTGGTGGGCTGATGTTCACGGATCAAAGTGATCAGGAATAATTCAAGGTAGAGAAGGATCATCTGCTGTGAAGCAAACGGTGTATTGTCTTTTAACTCTACCTGTTCGACAGAAGGAATATGCATTGGCGTGGAAAACGTCTGCCGGGCTTCTGTGATGATCTGTGATATCATGGAACGTTCTTCCATACTCAGGGTGAAATTCCTGCGGATAAAGAAATCCATGGCAGGAGAATCACAGGTAAATGACATGACTACCAGATTCGGAGAGTCTTTTCCGATGGATTTGATCGCATGGAATTCATTTGGTTGGTGAAAGATGATATCTCCGGTTTTGAGAGTAGTCCAGGTGTCATCAGCACGGACGGCAACGGTTCCTTTGTCAACATAGAGAAACTCCCAGAAGTTATGAGATTCACCTTTGAATTCAAAATTTTTCATATATTCAAAATAGTGTAAAGTGATGATCGCATCGATATCGATGGAACGCTTTAATTTGGTCTTTATATAAGTCATAATCGGTCCTCCTAGCTTATATTGTAACAGGATATGGACAATATGACAATAAGAGAGGACGAAACTCTAAGCATTGTTGTGCATAATACAATATAATAAACAAAAAGAAACAAGAAAATTGGCAAATTTGCCAATGAGAGGTGGTTCATATGTTGGACATAAAGATAAACGCAATACAACTTAGAATGGACGAGAGTGATCTAAAGTTTTCGTTCTGTAAAGGGGAAACAGAGTGGAGCTGGACGAAGGATTACCGTCCGAAAATGGAGTGTAAAGAGGGAACCGTTTTTTTTGACGAAGCACTGGAGATTCATCATGAACTGGTACAGAACGGAATCGGAAAAGGAATCCGCAGTTCATTTGCCGGATTTGAGATAGAAGGAACTAAAGTTCCATATGCATTTGAAACTTATGCATGGATTGAGGAAACTACAGAAGACATTTTCTTTGAGTGGGTTCCGATATGTGAAGAAGGGATTACGGTAGAAAAAGTATTCTGGCCGGGAGAGATGGAGTTAGAAGAAAAGAAAAATGACTGGTATACACTGCTGAATATGCAGCAGGGAGTGCTGATTCCGAATGACTGGGAGACAGAGCTTACAGCAATTCCATTCGATGGATTCTTCGAGACAGCCGGCGGTTATATGCCATGGTTCTCACAGTTTAAGGGGCGTAACGGATACATTGCAATCTGCACAACACCATGGAATGCAGGATATCAGGCAGAGCATCCGGAGAACGGACCATATACACATGTAGGAGTGAGATTCGAGCCAAGTCTCGGCAGGATGGATTATAAGAGAGTGGTAAGATATACACTGATCGAAGATGGAGATTACAACGATGCATGTAAGATCTACAGAGATTATGTAAGAGAACAGGGTAACTTATGTACGCTGAATGAAAAAGCTGCAAGAGTTGCTTCTGTAGATGATCTGATCGGATGCAGCTTCATCCATAAAGGAATTAAGACATTCGTTCAGCCGGAATCAGACTTTTTTGATCCGGAGAATCCAGATAAGAACAACAACCTGACACCGTTTGCAGTCAGAACAAAAGAGATGAAAGAGCTTCATGAACTCGGAGCCGGAAAATTATATCTTCACCTGGACGGATGGGCAGAGCCTGGATATGATAACAAACATCCGGATTATACACCGGCCTGCGAAGAAGCCGGCGGCTGGAAAGATATGAAAGAACTGGCAGACACGATGCAAAAGCAGGGAGACCTGTTCGGCATCCATGACCAGTACCGTGATTATTATTTCGCAGCAGAAAGCTTTGATGAAGATTATGCATGCAGACTTACAGACGGAACCATACCGACACATAAGAGATGGGCTGGCGGGCAGCAGTCTTACCTGTGCGCAACGCAGGCACCACATTATGTAAAACGTAATTTCCGGGAGATTGAAAAGAATCAGATCCATCTGGACGGTGCTTATCTGGATGTGTTCACCTGCAATGAAGGTGATGAATGTAATAATCCAAGACACCGCATGACAAGAAGAGACTGCTATGACTTCAGAGCAAGATGCTTTGATTATCTGATGTCAAAAGGAATTCTTCCAAGTTCAGAGGAAGTCAGCGACTGGAGCGCAAGAAGCCTTGTGTTCTGCCACTATGCACCATATGATTTCATGCTCCGCAAGCCAGGAAGCCCAAAACACGGTGTACCGGTACCGTTATTCAATCTGGTATATCATGACTGCCTGATCGAACCATGGATGATGGAAAAGATTGATGACACAGAAGATTATATGTTGTATGCATTATTAAATGGCGGCGCACCTTATTTGATCCGTGACGGTGCATATCCGAACTTTGATGGTTCCTTTGATGGAAATGTAAAGATGCACATCGAGGAAGACATTAAGAGATGTAAAGTTGTCACAGACCTTCATAAAAAGGTCGCAAAATGTGAGATGGTAAGCCACGAAATGGTAGATGGTAATCCACAGGTTCAGAGAACTACATTTGCAGATGGAACAAAGGTTACAGTAGACTTTGAAAAACAGACTTATAATATAGAAGTAACAAAGGATGAAGAAAGGGCGGGATAAAAGTTATGAGCAAGCAGATGACAGTTGCAATTGCAGGCCTCGGAAGCAGAGGAAGAGATACTTATGCAAAAGCTGCAAAAATATATCCGGATAAGATGAAAATCGTAGCCATTGCAGATATTGATCCGGAAAAAGTAAAACTGACGGCAGAAGAATATGACGTCCCGATGTCACACTGTTATGAAAGCGCCGAAGACATGTTAAAGGAGGAAAAACTTGCGGATGTGATGATCATAGCAACACAGGACAGACAACATGTGGGTCAGGCTATAAAAGCTTTAAAGAAAGGGTATCATCTGCTTCTTGAAAAACCAATTTCACCGGATCTGGGTGAATGCAGAAAAATATCCGAAGTGGCAAAAGAATGTAAAAGAGAAGTGGTTGTCTGTCATGTTCTAAGATATACACCAATCTATCAGAAGGTGAAGGAAATCCTGGATGCAGGAACGATAGGTGATGTGATCTCGATCATGGCGATTGAAAATGTCGGATGGTTTCATCAGGCACATAGCTTTGTCAGAGGCAACTGGGCAAATTCAGATGAGACAAGCCCGATGATCTTACAGAAGTGCTGCCACGATATGGACTTATATCTGTGGCTGGCGGAAAAGACCTGCAGATCATTAACATCCTATGGCGATCTGAATTATTTCACAACGGAACATGCACCGGAAGGATGTACAGGCAGATGCCTGGAAGGCTGTAAGGCAAAAGAAAAATGCATCTTTGATGCAGAAAAGATATACCTGGAACATGAAAGAATCGGTTACCGCCAAGGTAACAGAGGGTGGCCGTTAGATGTGCTTGTTCCATCCGGACCAACAGAAGAAAAGCTGATAGAAGCACTGAAGACAGGTCCATATGGAAAATGTGTATTCCATTGTAACAATAATGTAGTGGATCATCAGGTGGTTAATCTGAATATGACAGATGGAACAACGATGAGCTTTACCATGTGTGGCTTTACAGCGGAGACTTCCAGATATGCGAAGTTTATGGGAACCAGAGGTGAAGTGATCGTAGATATGCAGCCGGATGAAAAGGAAAGCAAAATCGTAATCGAGTATTTCGATCCGGGAAGGACGAAAGAAGTAATCGATGTAGCAGCTTTATCGGATGATTTTTCGGGACACGGCGGTGGAGACAATAAGATGGTTGAGGAATTTCTGGATATTATAAGCGGAGAAAAGACAGAGAGTACATACATAACATCTCTGGACAGATCACTTCAGAGTCATTATTGTGCACTGGCAGCCGAATATTCGAGACTGCATGACGGAAAAGCAGTTGAGATAGATACATTCCGGTAAATATGACAACAATATAGTATATGTGTTTTTTGCAGAGAAGCAGAAGACTTCATATAAAACGTAACCCTGTAATAATAAGAGAAGGAGTGAACATTATGAAAAAGAACATGAGAAAAGTAGCAGCTCTGGGACTTTGTGTAGCCCTGGGTGCAACGATGCTGACAGCATGTGGCGGAAGTAAAGGCGAAAGTGCTTCCGGAGGAAAGACAGAATTAAATTTTGGTATCTGGGATGAGAATCAGAGACCGGCTATGGAGAAAATGGTAAAGGCATATGAAAAAGAAAATTCAGATGTCAAGATCAATATCCAGTTAACACCATATAAAGGTGGGGAATACTGGACAAAACTTGAAGCTGCAGCAAGTGGCGGAAAAGCTCCGGATGTATTCTGGCTGAACGTTCTTCATCTGGACTCATATGTAGAGGGAGGAATCCTGGATGATCTGACAGATAAGATCAAAGACTCAGATATCAAGGACAGCTATTCTGAGACACTGGTTAATAACTATGTCCGTGATAAGAAGAACTATGCTGTGCCGAAAGATTTTGATACCAATGCATTGTGGTATAACAAAGAAATCTTTGACAAGTGCGGAGTTCCATACCCTACAGATGATATGAGTTATGATGATCTGGTTGCAACTGCTAAGGCATTAAAAGACAGCGGAAAACTTGGAGACGGTGTATATCCGTTTGCCTGCCCGGTTGATTTCCAGACATGGTATTATCAGACTGTCTATGCAAATGGCGGATATATCTTAAGTGATGATAAGAAGTCTACAGGATATGATGATCCTAAGACACAGGAAGGTATCCAGTGCTGGATCGATATGTACAATGAAGGATTATCTCCAAGTGCATCAGCTCTTTCAGAGACAACAGCAGATGCGATGTTCGAGGGTGGACAGCTTGCAATGAACTTTGCCGGATCATACATGGTTCCAGAGTATGCAAGCAATGACGCAATCAAAGATAAGGTTGATTGTGTAGAGATTCCGACATTCAACGGAAAAGAAGACAACTGCATCAACGGACTTGGATATGCAGTGTTTGAAGGAAGCAAGAACAAAGAAGCAGCGGAAGATTTCGCTATCTGGCTTGGAAGCAAAGAAGCTCAGGAAATCCAGGGAAAAACAGGTGTTGTAATCTCTGCAAGAACAGATGCACAGAAATGCTTTGCAGAAGCTAATTCACAGTACAATCTTGCAGCTTACACAAATCACGCTGATGAAGCATATCCACTTCCGGTATGTACGAAAGCAGCAGAACTGTATGATCTGGAAGCAACAGAACTTCAGAAAGCATATAATGGAGAGGAATCACTTTCAGATGTCTGCAAGAGTCTGACAAAACAGGCAGATAAGTTACTTCAGGAATAATAGTAAGAAACAGGTGAAAAGATATGGCTGAAGGTAAATCAAAAACAGGCGTAGTGAAAAAACGGGCGAGTAAGAGAGAGAAGAAGGATTGGATTGCGGCGTATATATTTATTGCGCCGGTTACCCTCGGCCTTCTGGTGTTCTATATCTGGCCATTTATCCAGAATATCTGGTTTAGTTTTAACGAAGTAAGTAAATTTAATGTCGCAACTTTTTGCGGTCTGGCAAATTACCAGAAATTATTCCATGATGGCGAAGTATTGAAAACATTTGGAAATACATTGAAGTACGTTGTAGTTACGGTTCCGGTTGGATTGTTCTTATCAATCCTGATTGCAACTCTTCTGAACTCCAAGATTAAAGGTACCTCTATCTACCGTACATTGTATTTCTTACCATCCGTAACCATGGCAGCAGCTGTTGCCATGGTATGGAAATGGATCTACAACGAGAAAATGGGTATCTTAAACAGTGTGATCCGTGCACTGGGTGGAAAAGGTATCGGCTGGCTGACAGATCCGAAAATTGCATTATATAGTGTTATGATCGTAGGTCTCTGGATGTCGGTCGGATATAACATGATCATCCTGCTTGCAGGTATGCAGGGAATTTCAAAATCTTATTACGAAGCAGCACAGATTGACGGAGCAGGACCAATTCAGTTATTTTTTAAAGTAACGATTCCTCTTCTGACACCAACGATCTTCTTTGTGATGATCACATCCATCATCAGTGGATTCCAGGTGTTCGATGTCATTTATATGATGATCGGAAAAACGAATCCGGCATATGCAAATACGCAGACGGTTGTTATGTTATTCTACCGTCAGGCATTTGATTATGGATACAAAGGATATGCAGCAGCAATTTCAATTCTGATCTTTGCAGTAATCATGCTGGTAACAGTGATCCAGATGATCGGTCAGAAAAAATGGGTAAATTATGATTAAGAGAGGAGGAGAAGAAAAATGAAGAGTAAAAATTCAAGAAAAATAATTGTACATATCTTACTTCTCCTTGGAATTACGATCACGGTATTTCCGTTTGTGTGGATGATCCTGACTTCTTTTAAGACAGTCGGAGAGGCCATGCAGATACCGCCGACCATTTTCCCGAAGAAGTTTCTGACAGATGCGTATTCATCTATCGTAACAGCACTTCCGTTTGGAAGAGTATATTTGAACACAATTATATCAACTGTGGTAACAACTGTTGTACAGGTGCTGTTCTGCTCTATGGCAGCTTATGCATTTGCAAGAATCGAATTCCCATTCAAGAATGCAATCTTTGTACTGGTGTTATCTGTACTTATGGTACCGGGTCAGATATTCCTGATCCCACAGTACCGGATTGTTCAGAGTCTTGGACTTCTGGACACGATACCGGCATTGTTCCTGCCAAACTTATTCAGTGCATTTGGAACATTTCTTCTGAGACAGTTCTTTATGTCATTGCCGAAGGAACTGGAAGAAGCGGCGTTGCTGGACGGTTGTAACCGTTTCCAGATCTTTGGAAGGATCATGCTTCCGCTTACAAAAGCAGGTATCGTATCGCTGGTAATTTTTACAGCGAAATTTGCATGGAATGATTTCATGTGGCCATTGATCGTTAATACGTCTATGGATAAGATGACACTTGGTCCTGCTCTTTCGACATTACAGGGACAGTATACAACCAAGTATCCAATGCAGATGGCAGGAGCCGTAATGGCGGTTATCCCGATTATTGTATTGTTCTTCGTCTTCCAGAAACAGTTTATTGAAGGTGTGGCACAGTCAGGAATCAAGGGCTAGAATATGAATAGTTATAAGAGGATGAGATAGCAGGTCTTGTCCTCTTTTTATATGAAATAGAGACCATCCGTTATGTCAATAACAGGATAGTCTCTTATAGTTTTTACAATTATTCTATATTGTCCAGGGATTCCGGCTCATATTTTTTGAATATCCGGTCAAACAGAATACTGTAGATAAATGCTACTACAGAGAATCCGCAGATCCCGCTGATCACAACGACCAGAGCAAATGTCTTAACAGAGCAGGCGCATAAGTACAGGATCAGTCCGGTGATCACCAACATTACCAGTGTATACGGCAGGTGTCCGAATGTCATAAAAACTGCATTTTTTAACGCCTGTGTTGTACTGCACACAAAATGTGAGATGATCGGAAAGACATATAAGAATACAGATAATGCAACGAGACATACACACCAGAGGAGAATGCGTATCACTGCAAACAGTGTTGTATTCTGTGAATTGATGATGTAAAAATCCATTCCAAGAAAGATAAAGACCAGAATGGAAAATACCCATATCAGTGTACCTTGTTTAAAATTCTGACGGAATGATTTCCAGAAATTCTGCCAGATGTAGGGGTCCTCACCACGAACCATTTTCAGTGTCACATAGGAAAGTGCGCTGGTGGATGCACCGATGGTGATGATCGGAATCGAAGTGACCAGCATCAGAATGTTGATCCATACGCCGTCAACAAGATTGCTCCACGCGCGCATGAATTTCGAGTCCGGTGCCAGCCAGTTCATCAACTACTCCTTGTACAGCTTTTGGCTCCCCTCAGGGAGGGGAGCCAAGGTCTTCTCTGGTTCCCCTCCCTGAGGGGAGCTGTCAGCGAAGCTGACTGAGGGGAACCTGACGAAGGAGCAAAACATGACCAAAGTAATCGTCGTCAACGGCCCGAACCTCGGTCGTTTGGGCGTCCGTCAACCAGACGTCTACGGCCGTCAGGATCTC
>ERZ506999.943-NODE-943-length-10981-cov-2.902618_pt1 | contig 10981 bp, 9 predicted proteins | sample MGYA00512881_ERZ506999 | MGnify/ENA metagenome assembly ERZ506999
GTCAAACAATCTGTTTTCAGCGATTTTTTCATATTTAGTACCCGGTTGACCGTAGTTTGCAAACGGATAAATAGATATGCCGCCGCGCGGCGTGAAAATACCTTTAACTTCAAGATATTTCGGCTCCATAAGTTTAACAAGGTCTTTCATTATAATATTGATACAGTCCTCGTGAAAATCACCTTGATTTCTGAAACTGAAAAGATACAGCTTTAATGATTTTGATTCAACCATTTTCACGTTTGGAATATAGTTGATAGTGATTTTTGCAAAATCCGGCTGACCTGTGATTGGGCAAAGCGACGTAAATTCGGGACAGTCAAACGTTACCATATAATCGTTGCCTTGGTGTTTGTTTACGAATGTTTCAAGTACCTCCGGTGCATATGTGTCCTTGTAGACTGTTTTTTTGTTACCTAAAAGTGATAAACCCTCTGTTTCTTCTTTGTTTCTCGGCATAATAAACTCCTTTTATTCCATTAACCATTTCATTTTTTGAGAGGTTGCGTGAGTCATAATTTCTTCAAGCTTTTCTCTGTCACTGTTTTCGACCGCTTCGGCAATCTTTCCGAGACTTGCCTGCATTTCGTGTATTCTGTTTACAAGCTGTTCCTTGTTTTCAACGAAAAGTTCGCTCCACATTTGAGCGTTTATAATCGCGACTCTTGTACAGTCACGCAAACTTCCCGCACTGAAAAACGTTGAACGTTCAATCATAGGATTGTCGCAAAGAGCAACGGCTACAACGTGCATAAGCTGACTTGTGTATGCGATTACCGCGTCATGTTCTTCCGGTGTTGTTGTGACAACGTGCTTACAGCCGATATATTCGGCAAGCTCACGAATAAGAGCAATATTTTCGGGTTTGTTTTTCTTTGTCGGCGTAATCAGAAATGACGCTTTGTTGAAAAGTGTGTCGGTCGAACTTTGATAACCGCCGACTTCACGTCCTGCCATAGGATGTGCACCGATAAAGTCCACATTGTCGGGAAGTATTTTAGACATTTCATCAATCATAAAACCCTTAACACCTGAAACGTCTGTTATAACCGCACCCGGTTTGATGTGCGACAAGTTGTTTTTAACCATATCGACATTAAGATGCGGATAAAGACAAAGTATGATTAAATCCGCGTTATCCATTACTTCGCCTACGTCCGAACTTCCTTCGTCTATTGCACCGTCCTGCTTTGCAAGTAAGACAGTTTCGGATGTTCGGTTGTATGCGGAAATTGTGCAGTTGTGAAAACCGCGAAGTCTGCGTGCGATTGAACCGCCGATTAAACCCAAACCAATTATTGCTACTTTCATTTATTTTCACTCCGTTCTACCATAATTCAAACTATATTTTATCACAAAATTCGCAAATTGTGAATATATATATTAAAATTTTATATTTTTACCTATCGGCTATTGACGATATATATGTTGAAATGATAAAATATTAAATTGAATACTTATAATTTGAAATAGGAGATTAGTATGTGGAGTGCAGATAAATGGGAGCAGTACAGACTTATAGACAGTGCTGACGGAGAAAAACTTGAATATTGGGGAGATTATCTTTTAAGACGTCCCGACCCACAGGCAGTCTGGAGTTTAAAATCTGATAAAAAACTTTGGAATAAGGCTGACGCTTGGTATCACCGTTCAAAATCGGGCGGCGGAAAGTGGGAGTACTTGAATAAGAAACTTCCCGAGCGTTGGACTGTTAATTATCGCAATTTGACTTTTAATATAAAGCCTATGGGCTTTAAGCATACGGGACTTTTTCCTGAACAAGCTGTAAATTGGGATTGGTTTTCGGAGCTTATAAAAAAGGCGGACAGACCTATAAGAGTACTTAACCTTTTTGCATATACAGGCGGTGCAACAGTTGCGGCACTTGAAGCAGGTGCGGAAGTTGTACACGTTGACGCGTCAAAGGGTATGGTAACTTGGGCGAAAGAAAATGTTGTGTCGTCGGGACTTGGCGACAGACCCGTAAGATATATTGTCGATGACGTTGTTAAATTCGTACAGCGTGAAAACAGACGCGGTCGTCAGTATGACGCAATAATTATGGACCCGCCGTCATACGGCAGAGGTCCGTCAGGTGAGGTTTGGAAGATTGAAAATGAACTTTATCCGTTAATTGAAGAATGTATGAAAATTCTTTCGGATAAACCGTTATTTTTCCTTATAAATTCATATACGACAGGTCTTAGCGCACAAGTGCTTATAAATGTACTTTCTATGACCGTAGGCAGAAAATACGGCGGTAAAATCACTGCCGATGAGATTGGACTTACGATGAAATCAAATAATCTAGTCCTCCCATGCGGTATCAGCGGACGCTGGCAAGAATAAAATTGCCCACAGCACTACTTTTCACTTGGGGCAGTACACCTCGTACGGCACCGCAAGTTTCAAAGCAGCACTGTGAACAATTTTATTATAGTTTGCCCACAACACTACTTTTTGCTTACAGTACAAAATAAATTTAAAGGAACAAATTAAATGATAGAAACAAAAAATCTTTCTTTTATTTACCGTGAAGAAGATATGGAAAGCGGAGAGATAAAAGAGGAAAAAGTTTTAAAGGATATTAACATTGAAATAGAAAAAGGTTCTTTTACCGCCGTACTCGGTCACAACGGCAGCGGAAAATCAACTCTTGCAAAACATTTTAATGCTATACTTTTGCCGTCGGGCGGTAAGGTATATGTAAAGGGTATGGATACGGCTGACGAAAATAATATATTTAATATACGTCAGTCGGCAGGTATGGTTTTCCAAAATCCCGATAACCAAATGGTTGCGGCACTGGTTGAGGACGAGGTGGCGTTTGCACCCGAAAATCTCGGTGTTGAGCCTAAAGAGATACGCAGACGTGTTGACGAGTGTCTTGAAATAGTCAATATGACAAAGTATGCCCAGAGTTCACCGTCAAAGCTTTCGGGCGGTCAAAAGCAGAGAGTGGCGATTGCGTCGGTGCTTGCAATGAATCCCGAAATACTTATACTTGACGAGCCGACAGCAATGCTTGACCCAAAAGGCAGAAGTGAAGTTATAAAGACGATAAAAATGCTTAACGAAGAAAAAGACATCACAGTTGTGCTTATAACTCATTATATGGACGAAGCGGCACAGGCGGACAGAACCGTTGTTATTGATGACGGTGAAATTGTGCTTGACGGTACGCCGAAAGAGGTATTTAAAAATGTTGAAAAATTAAAGTCACTCGGTCTTGATGTTCCACAGGTTACGGAACTTGCGTATGAACTTCGTAAAATGGGGATAGAAATTTCAGATGATGTGCTGACTGTTGATGAGTGTTTTGATGAAATTATAAGAATTTTGGGAGAAACAAAAAGATGATAAAAGCAGAAAACGTTAATTATATATATCAGCAGGGAATGCCTTTTGAACGTCAAGCACTTTATGATGTAAATATTGAAATTGAGGACGGTTCGCTTGTTGCACTTATCGGTCATACAGGCAGCGGAAAATCAACGCTTATTCAGCACTTCAAAGCACTTGTAAAACCGACTTCGGGCAAAATTATTATTAACGGTATTGACGTTACCGCTCCGAAAGCCGATTTAAGACTTGTCAGAAAAACAGTCGGACTTGTGTTTCAATATCCCGAACATCAGCTTTTTGAAGAAACTGTATATAAAGATATTGCATTCGGTCCTAAAAATATGGGATTCAGTGATGAAAAAATTGATAAAAGAGTAAGAGAAAGTGCCGCACTTGTCGGACTTAAAGAAAAGCATTTAACGCGTTCGCCATTCGACTTGTCGGGCGGTCAAAAAAGACGGGTTGCAATAGCCGGTGTGCTTGCAATGAATCCGAAAGTGCTTATACTTGACGAGCCGACCGCGGGACTTGATCCGAAAGGCAGAGATGAAATACTTGCAACGATAAAAAAACTTCACGAAGAAAACAAAGAAATGATAATTATATTCGTTTCACATTCAATGGAGGACGTTGCAAAAACCGCCGAACGTGTAATCGTTATGAATGACGGACACGTTGAAATGCAGGGAACGGTTGCGGAGGTGTTCGCACAAGCGGAGCATTTGCAGAAAATCGGTCTTAATGTACCGCAAGTAACATTGCTTACCGATAAACTGCGACTTGCCGGTTATGATTTGCCCGAGCATATTTATACGGTAAAATATGCCGCGGACGCAATTAAAAAATTAATCGGAGGTGGCGGCAATGTTTAAAGATATAATAATAGGACAGTACGTTCCGGGCAATTCACCGCTCCATAAAATGAATCCGCCCGTAAAAATAATAATGACGATACTTTACATAGTATTGTTGTTCATTTTAAAAAATCCGATTTCATATGTCGTATTTACGATTTACACAATAACATTAATTCTTATAAGCGGTGTACCTTTTAAAATGATATTAAAAGGCTTAAAGCCAATGCTTTGGATATTTATTTTTACGGCGGTACTTAATGTGTTTATGACGCCGGGTGATACGGTATGGGCACTGAAGATATTTAAGTTTACTTTAAAGATTACAAAAGAGGGTATCGAATCCGGTTCACTTATGGTTATAAGGCTTTTGTATCTTGTAATGGGAACGTCACTTCTTACGCTTACAACGTCACCTTTACAGCTTACGGACGGAATAGAAAAACTGTTAAAACCTTTCAATAAAATAAAAGTTCCGTCACACGAAATTGCAATGATGATGACTATTGCAATAAGATTTATTCCGACGCTTGCCGAAGAAACGGACAAGATTATGAAAGCACAAATGGCAAGAGGTGCGGACTTTGAAACAGGAAATATAATAAGACGTGCAAAGGCTATGATACCGCTTTTGGTACCGCTTTTTGTAAATGCGTTCAGACGTGCCGACGAGCTTGCAACGGCTATGGAGGCAAGGTGCTACAACGGCGGCAATAACCGTACAAAAATGAAAGAAACGCATATGACTAAAGTCGATTTGGGAGCAAGTATCGTATTTGTTTTGGCGGCTGCTCTTATTATGGCGGTAGAATTTTTAATTGAAATTTAGTAATGGAAATGGTATAATGAGAAATATTAAACTGAAAATTCAATATGACGGTACTGATTATCACGGATGGCAAATACAGAAAAATGACATAACAGTACAGGAAACAGTAAAAAAAGCCGTTCAGAAAATTGTGAATGAAGATGTACATTTGACAGGCTGCGGACGAACAGATACAGGTGTTCACGCCAAAAACTATGTATGCAACTTTTTCACAAATTCAAGAATACCGTCTGAAAAGCTGCCGTATGCGTTAAACACATATTTACCGAATGACATTGTTTGTTTTGAGGCGGAAGATATTGACGAAAATTTTCATTCAAACAGCAGTGCGGTGAAAAAGAGATATGTTTATAAAATTTTAAACCGTGAATTTCCCGACGCGGTTATGAACAGATATTCGTGGCATTATAAATATCCTTTGGATATAGAAAAAATGCGGATTGCCGCAAAGGCATTTATCGGTGAACATGATTTTATAGGTTTTGCATCAAGCGGATTTTCGGTTAAAACAACTGTAAGAGAAATTTATTCGCTTGATGTTGATAAAAACGGGGATATAATAACGATTGATGTTGTCGGAAACGGATTTCTTTACAATATGGTAAGAATTATTGCGGGAACGCTTGTTTTTGTCGGCGGCGGAAAGATTAATCCGAACGATATGACAGACATAATAAATTCAAAAGACAGAGAAAGAGCAGGTATAACCGCTCCGCCACAAGGACTTTGTCTGAAGGAGGTGTATTACTGATGAAAAACGATGACGAAATAAATGAAAGTTCAATAAGTGACCTCATACATTATGCGGAGGATGAAAAACGTAATACATTTGACGATGAACCCGAAACAGATGATGAATTGGATGATGAAATAACGGAAACAGACGATGAAACGGTATCGGATAAGGAAGAACCTGTTTCGGAAGAAGTAAGTGAGGAAACCAAAAAAACCGAAGAAGAACCTGTTTCGGAAGAAGCAGATGAAGAACCGGAAGACGAGCTTGCTTTAGAAGAAGCAGATAAAGAAAATAATTCCGAAGAAGAAAAAACTTTAAGTAATAATGTAAATTACGATGATGATACAGATTATCCCGATTATGAAACGGATGTCGGATTTTTTGACGATTTAAAAATCGGAGACCACAAAGGTATAATCATAGGTGTGATAATAGGTATAATTGTTGTAATCGCTTTTATAATGATAGATACAGGAATAATCGGAAATTACAAAAATAATTTTTCAAACAATATATCTAAAGTATTTAAAACGAGTAAAACAGACAAAAAAACAGACAAAAATCAATTACCCGACCCAACACAAAAACCTGATGAACAATACAACACAGAAATAAAGTTAAATGAAATTGTTTCTTTTGAGGGTGCGAATGAAACTGAATTTGTACCGTACAAAAACGGTGTTGTATGTGCGAAAATGAATCATATGTCGTATATTGATGGAACGGGAACTGTCGTGTGGGAAATAGATACGGCGATAGTTGATCCGATATTAAAGGTAGACGGAAATTATATTTTAATTGCCGAAAAAGGCAGAAATAAAATTTGCTTGTACATTGACAATAAACTTCAATATGACGTAGACGATCCCGATACTGTTATGTCGGCGGAACTTTCTTCAAACGGTGATGTAGTGGTTGTTACGGATAAATCGTCATACAGAGGCGGTATATCTGTATATAATAAATCAGGCGAACAAATATTCTCGTGGGCGTCAGGAAGTGACGCGGTTATATGTGCCGATATTTCGGCGGCGTCGAGAAGTGTCGCAGTGGCACTTTTAAATTCCGATGTAACCGCAAAAACAACCGTACAGCTTTTTAACGTAAATGAAACAGAAAGCTATGCAAAAATCGAAATGCCCGATACCGTTGTATATGAACTTCAGTTTGTGGGTGATAAGGTTAATGCGTTTGGCGACAACAGGGTTACGGGAATTTCATCAAGCGGAAAAATTGTTTATGACAACGATTTTTCAAATGTGCAGCTTACACATTCGGCAATAGACTCAAACGGCAATAAACTGTTGGCATTTGACGATGGTAATATACCTATGCTGAATTTGTACAGTAAAAACGGTTCTTTAAAGAACAGTACAACCCTTATAGGCGTTACTGACTTTATAGATATAAATAAAAAATATATACTGTATAACATAGGCAGAGATATTTACTTTGGAAAAACAAATTCAAAAGTAATGTCAAAATATACTGCCGCAATGGATATAAAAAATCTGATTATAGTATCGGATACAACCTTTGTGGTGATTTATTCAAATAGCCTTGAAGTTGTAACCGTATAAAGGGGGTATGGCATGAATATAACTCTTGATATTATTTTATTGGCAGTGCTTGTCATATCGTTTGTTATCGGTTATAAAAAAGGATTTGTAAAATCGGTTTGGAAAATAGTCGCATTGGTTGTAACAATAGTGCTTGTTCTTGCACTTAAAACGCCTACGGTAAACTTTCTTGCAGGTTCGGCTTTGGCAAATAACATAAGCACAAAGATTGCGGAAAATGTCAATATTCCGCAGGGCGGAGGTGTTGATATTGCCGAAACACTGAATTTGCCGGAGTTTATTCAAAGTGATATGACAAATCAAATTGACAGCACCAACAATGCGGTTAATTCGATAAACGAAAAAACCGTAATGTGGCTTACAAATCTTTGCTTGACGGTTATCGCCTGTGTGGCACTGTTTATCATAATACGTCTTATACTTATGGCGGTGTATATGATAATAAACGGCATTACGGAAGCACCGATTATAAAAGGTGTAAATAAATTTATGGGTGGAATTTTTGCAACGATAAATATAATTTTTATTATATTTTTGTTGCTTGCACTTGTATCAATGTTTGCACCGGCAGAGAGCAATCTGTATGAAATGATTGACAAAACATATGCAGTAAAATATTTATATAATTATAATATATTACTTCAACTATTTATGAAAATCTAAGGAGGAAAAAGAAATGTACAGTGATATAGTAAAAAAAGGATTAGAGAAAACACCTCATCGTTCGCTTTTCAAAGCGTCCGGATTTACAGATGAGGAAATCGAAAGACCGCTTATAGGTGTTGTAAGTGCGAAGAATGAAATCATTCCCGGACACATTCACCTTGATAAAATCGCAGAGGCGGTAAAGACAGGTGTAAGAATTGCCGGCGGTACACCGTTGGAATTTCCTGCAATCGGTGTTTGCGACGGTATCGCAATGGGACATAAGGGAATGAAATATTCTCTTGCAAGCCGTGAGCTTATTGCAGATTCAATCGAATCAATGACTATTGCACACGGTCTTGACGCTCTTGTACTTATTCCAAACTGTGATAAAATCGTTCCGGGTATGCTTATTGCGGCGGCAAGATTAAATATTCCTGCTATCATAGTAAGCGGCGGCCCGATGCTTTCAATTAATTATAAAGACAAGTATCGTGACCTTAATACTGCATTCGAGGCAGTCGGTGCATTTAAAGCAGGTAATATCGATGAAGACGAACTTCTAAGACTTGAAAATGCGGCTTGTCCGTCATGCGGTTCATGTTCGGGTATGTTTACTGCAAACTCAATGAACTGTCTGTGTGAAGTCCTTGGTATGGCTTTACCGGGTAACGGCACAATTCCTGCTGTTTATTCTGAAAGAATACGTCTTGCAAAGCATGCAGGTATGAAGATTATGGAACTTCTTGAAAAGAACATTAAGCCGAGAGATATTATTACTCCGGATTCAATTTATAATGCACTTCGTGTTGATATGGCACTTGGCTGCAGTACAAACTCAATGCTGCACCTTCCTGCAATAGCACATGAGGCAAAAGCACCTATAACACTTGATTACGCAAATGAAATCAGTAAAGAAACACCGAACCTATGTCACCTTGCTCCTGCAGGCGAACATCACGTTCAGGATTTGTATGCAGCAGGCGGTGTTCAGGCACTTATGAACGAGCTTTCAAAGAAGGATTTGTTAAAGCTTGATACAATTACCGCAACAGGTAAGACTTTGGGCGAAAATATTAAGGACTGCACTGTACTTGATTATAACGTAATCCGTCCGATAGATAATCCGTACAGCCAAACAGGCGGTATTGCCGTATTAAAGGGTAATCTTGCTCCTGACGGCTCTGTTGTTAAGAGAAGTGCCGTTGCAAAAGAAATGTTGCAACACGAAGGCCCTGCAAAGGTTTATAACAGTGAGGAAGAGGCTATTGAGGCTATTTATACAGGTAAGATTGTAAAGGGTGACGTTGTTGTTATCCGTTACGAAGGTCCAAAGGGCGGACCGGGTATGAGAGAAATGCTTTCTCCTACATCTGCAATCTGCGGTATGGGACTTGATAAGGACGTTGCTCTTATTACAGACGGACGTTTCTCAGGCGCTACAAGAGGTGCGGCTATCGGTCACGTTTCACCGGAGGCTGTTGAAGGCGGCCCTATCGCATTTGTACAAGACGGCGATATTATTTCTATTGATATAGATAAATGCCAGATTAACTTTAAGGTCAGCGAAGAAGAATTGGCTAAGCGTAAAGAAAATTGGACTCCGCTTGAACCAAAGGTTAAGACAGGTTATCTGAGAAGATACTCAAAGATGGTTTCTTCTGCAATTCAAGGTGCAGTTATGTTAGACGACTAAAGAACAAATGATTATACAAAAAACGCATTTCTTATATGGAATGCGTTTTTTTGTAAGGTTGACAAATCAAATCATTTAAAATATAATGTAGGTAATATATAATAGAAAGAGAGCAAGTATATGCAAGACGGAGTTAAACTTGAACGTAAGACTAAAGATGAACTGAAACAAATAGCGCAAGGTCTTGGAATAGAAAAAATTTCAGCTTTAAAAAAAGATGAAATAATTGCATTGATTCGCGAAAAACGTGAACAGATTGCAAATGAGGAAAAACAGAAAGTGCAACCGAAAAAACGTGAACGTCCGGCAGACGCGGTTGAAGTAAAGGGTGTGCTTGACGTAATGACAGACGGTTTTGGTTTTCTTCGTATGGAGAACTATATGTCGGGCAAAAACGATATATATGTGTCACCTACACAAATAAGAAGATTTAATTTAAAGACCGGTGACGAGATTGTCGGTGATTGCCGACCTTCACAAGATGAAGATAAGTTTTCTCCGTTACTGTTTGTAAAGACTATAAACGGTGACCCGCTTGAAATTGCTTTAAAACGCAGACCGTTTGAACGTCTTACACCGATATATCCGAAAGAAAAAATAAGCCTTGATACAGGTGACAGAACAAGAACCGCATCAAGACTTATAGATTTAATCGCACCAATCGGAAAAGGTCAGAGAGGTATGATAGTTGCACCGCCCAAGGCAGGTAAAACTACTATATTAAAACAAATTGCTCAATCTATATCCGAAAATTATCCCGATATTAAATTGATAGTACTTTTAATAGATGAAAGACCGGAAGAAGTTACTGATATAAAACGTTCAATAGACGGTGAAGTTATATATTCTACATTTGACCAAATGCCCGAAAATCATTGTAAGGTTGCGGAAATGGTGCTTGAAAGAGCGTCAAGACTTGTGGAGCAGAAAAAAGATGTAGTAATTTTGCTTGATTCAATCACAAGACTTGCAAGAGCATATAACTTGACAGTTCAGCCGACAGGAAGAACTTTGTCCGGCGGTCTTGATCCGGACGCATTGTATAAGCCGAAAAAGTTTTTCGGTGCGGCTCGTAATATAGAAGAGGGCGGAAGTCTTACAATTTTGGCAACGGCACTTGTTGAAACGGGCAGCAGAATGGATGATGTTATTTTTGAAGAATTTAAGGGTACGGGTAATATGGAATTGAAACTCGACAGAAATCTTCAGGAAAAACGAATTTTCCCTGCTATTGATATTTTGAAGTCGGGTACAAGACGTGAAGAAGATTTGCTTAATGACCGTGAAAAAGAGGCT
>ERZ506999.955-NODE-955-length-10884-cov-4.053560_pt1 | contig 10884 bp, 6 predicted proteins | sample MGYA00512881_ERZ506999 | MGnify/ENA metagenome assembly ERZ506999
GTACCGTTACCAGCGACACGTAGCGGAAGCGTGTTTTCGAAAATTTTGTTAATTTTGAACAATTTAAAGCAACTTTGCCAGAGTTTCGCATTCCCCAAAAAACCAGAGAAAGGACTTCCCTATGCTTTTGAAAAAAGAAAAACCCGCCCAGATCGATCCCCTCGAAAACTGGCCGGAACATTATTATGAAATAGAAAATGCCAAAGAAAGAAAAGAGATTCTCGCTCAGGCGATCAGCCGGGGGCTGGATCTTCCAAATGATAATTACCGTATGAAATTGCTGGAAAAACGTTATGGAAAAGACGGAAAGAGCGATGCCTTCATGAAAGCATGGATGATGATCAAAGCATCCGGTGCTGCCGGAATTTCTTTTTTCAACAAGCGGCATCTGCAAAAAGAATTAAAACAATATATGAAAGATCTCTGTCTGCTCGAATACGCACCTGAGAATGAAACAGAACAGGCAGTTCTGCTGACAGAGTGGGAAAATTTTGCGAAAGTTCTGCTTACCTCCTGCACGGGAAGCAAAACTTATTGCTCCACTCTTTTTGGCATTGTGCCGATCAAAGATGCATCCGTTGCAAGAAAAATCGCGGAAGAAATCGACTTCGTCACAAGAACTTACCCACAAAAGCTCGAACTTGCTGACGAATTCGCTCCGTTCCGCGAAGTGATGGTCAACACCTACTGTAATATGATAGAAAATGGTTCTTCCTACTGGTACGAAGTTGTAAACTCCTGATCAGAGTAATCCCTGATGAGAATCAATAAAATCAGATTAATCCCTGGATTAGGATAAATAAAATCAATACCGGAAGCACAAACTGGAAATATGGTTTTAATCCTTTTGCGATCTTAAGACCTTTTCCAGTATTTGCTTCTTCCAGATAGTTATCAAATCCCCATCCCCATTTTGTGACGCAGAATAACAGATAAATAAGGGAACCACCCGGTAGCAACAGATTGCTCACAATAAAATCCTCACTGTCTAACACATCTCTGCCACCGATCAGGTGCAGATCACTCCACACATTATATCCGAGTACACATGGCATGCTGGCAATCAGTATGATCACACAGTTGACCAGTGCCGCTTTTTTTCGATTCCAGCCAAACATATCCATACAAAATGACATGATGTTTTCAAATACCGCAATAATCGTGGAAAAGCTTGCAAATGTCATAAACAAAAAGAACATTGTTCCCCAGATACGACCGCCTTCCATATTTACAAATACGTTTGGAAGCGTGATGAAAATGAGTTTTGGTCCTGCCCCGACTTCCACGCCGTAGCTGAAACATGCCGGGAAAATGATCAGTCCTGCCATGATTGCCACAAATGTATCCAGTGCACAGATTCTGACACCTTCTCCTGCAAGGCTGTTATCACGACCCATATAGCTTCCAAAGATCTCCATGGCTGCAACTCCGAGACTTAAGGTAAAAAACGCCTGATTCATTGCCGCTGAAACGGCATTTCCAATGCCCACTTCCCTCACCGTTTCCATATTTGGGATCAGATAAAAACGTACACCCTCACCCGCACCGGATAAAGTAAAGCTGTGTACCGCAAGGATCACGATCAGGCCAAGCAAGGCACTCATCATGACTTTGCTTATTTTTTCCAGACCATTCTGCAATCCTCTGCTGCACACAAAAAAGCCCAGAATGACCGTGAGTATCATCCAGAAGCTCATCTGCAATGGGTCTGCAAGCAGGTTGGAAAATACTGCCCCGGCAGCCTCCGCATCCATGCCAGCCTGAAATTCACCCGTCAGGAATTTATAAAAATAAGTTATCATCCACCCGGAAACTGTCGTGTAATACATCATCAGCATGTAGCAGCCAAATATCGCTGCCCAGCCGTGAAGATGCCACTTGCTTCCCGGTTTTTCTAACGCCTTGTAACCTAACACGGCACTCTTACGGCTTGCACGTCCCACGGCAAGTTCCATCGTCAGAACCGGAAGTCCCATGGCGATCAGGAACACGAGATAGAGCAGCACAAATAACCCGCCGCCGTTTTCACCCACGACATAAGGAAATCTCCATACATTTCCGATTCCGATGGCACATCCGGCACTTACCAGAATAAATCCCAGACGTGATTTAAAAGATTCTCTTTTCATAATCTGATCCCTGACTAGATGTTTAACAGATCACTATATACTTTTAATGCTCCGTCTGTGTCATGTGCAAGAACACGTTTTGCAAGAACTTTTCCAAGCTGAACGCCTTCCTGATCGAAGCTGTTGATATTCCATAAGAATCCCTGGAACATAACTTTGTTCTCAAAATGAGCAAGTAAAGCGCCAAGAGTCTTAGGATTTAATTCCTCACCGATGATGATGGAAGATGGACGTCCACCTTCAAAATTCTTGTTGCGGTTGTCGTCTGCCTTACCACATGCAAATGCTACGATCTGGGCTGCAACGTTTGCGCAGAGTTTCTGCTGGCTTGTGCTGTCCTGTATCACAACATCCGTTCCGATCTGGCTGTTCTTAAATCCGATGAACTGAAGCGGAACAATATCTGTTCCCTGATGTAATAACTGATAGAAGGAATGCTGTCCATTTGTACCGGGCTCACCGAAGATCACCGGTCCTGTCACGTAATTTACAGACTCGCCAAAACGGTTTACAGATTTACCGTTAGACTCCATGTCTAACTGCTGTAAATGTGCAGGGAAACGGCTCAAAGCCTGGGAGTATGGTAAAACGGCTGTAGCCGGGTAGCCGAGTACATTACGCTCATAAACTCCGATCAATGCGTCGAGCATTTCCGGATTCTCTAACATATTTTTATTTAAAGAAAGTTTATCTTCTTCTGCTGCACCGTCTAAGAACTGTGCAAACACCTCCGGTCCGAATGCCAGGGATAATACAGCTCCGCCAACTGCTGATGTAGAAGAGAAACGTCCTCCGATATAATCATCCATAAAGAATGCTGCAAGATAATCATCACTCTTAGCTAATGGGGATGTCTCACTTGTAACTGCGATCATATGTTTAGAAGCGTCTAATCCTGCATTCTTCAATGCATCTTTGACAAATGATTCATTTGTCAATGTCTCAAGTGTTGTACCTGATTTTGACACAAGTACGAAAATAGAATGTGCAACATCAATAGAATTCAGTACTGCTGCTGCATCATCCGGGTCTACATTACTGATGAATTTTGCTTCCATCTTAAATGTATTGTTCTTTTTAGCCCAGTTTTCAAGTGCAAGATACATCGCGCGAGGGCCAAGATCACTTCCGCCGATACCAATCTGAACAACTGTTGTAAATTTCTCTCCAGCTGCATTTGTAATCTCGCCTGCATGTACTTTATTTGCAAAGTCTGCAATCTTTTCCTGCTGTTCTACATAGAAAGCACGTTTATCTACTCCGTCTGCCTCTACTGCATCACCGAGCTGTCCGCGTGTCATGTGATGGAGAACAAGACGTTTTTCTCCTGTGTTAATTACTTCTCCGTTGTAAAGAGCTTCGAATTTTTCTGTCAGCTGTGCTTCTTCTGCCAATTTGCCAAGTGCTGCAAGTACCTCTTCGTCAACCTGTTTTGCTGCATAGTTGTATGCCAGTCCGGCTGCCATAGGTATGCTGTAATTTTTTACTCTCTTTGCACCATTCTCTCCTGACATTACCTCTGCAAGTTTTACTTTATTTGTCTTTGCCAGTTCCTGATAAGAAGTAAGCTTATCTAAGTTGTTCCAAGTGATCATAATTAATCCTCCTATTTCTTACACCCTTTATTTTAATTCTCATCAATGTTTTGATTATACTCTTGTTTTGCTATAAATTCAAGATAATGCTAACATGCTTTCAAAATCTGTTTTCCTAAAAATGTACATCAAAATATACACATAAAACCTTGCATGTTTTTTTTCACCATGCTATGATGTTTAATTAGTGTTTTTATACAAATTCAAAAAAATAACCACAAGGAGGAAAACATGAGTCAAGAAATGAAAACTGCCCCTGCAGCAGAAAATAAAATGGGAACCATGCCGATTGGTAAACTTCTGTTTAACATGTCTTTACCTATGATGATTTCCATGCTCGTGCAGGCACTTTATAATATTGTAGACAGTATTTTTGTATCTAAATTATCTGAAAACGCACTTACTGCCGTTTCACTCGCCTTCCCTTTGCAGATGCTCTTAATCGCTGTTGCAACTGGTACCGGCGTCGGTATGAATGCATTGCTTTCCAAAGCACTTGGTGAGCGTCGCTCAGACGAAGTAAATCGAATTGCTTCCAATGCGGCATTTCTCTATTTTGTAAGTTACGTCGTAATTTGTATTCTCGGTTTTACTATTGTCAAACCATTTTACATGAGTCAGATGGGACATGCCGATGTTGAAATTATGGAGATGGGAATCGACTACTTAAGTACTGTTATGATTTTTTCTTTCGGTTTACTTTCACAGATTTATTTTGAGCGTCTTCTGACTTCAACCGGAAAGACGATCTTCAGCATGACTTCACAGTTATGTGGAGCGATTACAAATATCATTCTTGATCCGATCTTAATTTTCGGATTATGCGGACTCCCTAAGATGGGTGTGACCGGTGCTGCTGTCGCAACCGTGATCGGACAATGCGTTGCCGCAGTCGTTGCTTTTACGTGCAATCACAAATACAACCACGAGGTAAAACTTATCTTCCGCGGTTTTCGTCCAAGCGGAAGGATTATCGGAACAATTTATGCGATTGGTATTCCTTCTATCATCATGCAGTCCATTGGTTCTGTTATGACATACTCCATGAACCGTATTTTGATTGAATTTTCTTCAACTGCCACTGCTGTTTTTGGTGTGTACTTCAAACTACAAAGCTTCTTCTTTATGCCTGTATTTGGTTTGAACAATGGTATTACTCCAATCATTGCATTCAACTATGGTGCACAAAACAGAAAACGTATGGTTAAAACAATTAAATTAAGTATGATTACTGCATTCTGCCTGACATTTATCGGATTCCTTTGTTTTGAATTTATTCCTCAGGCATTGCTTGGAATGTTTAGTGCATCCGCAGATATGCTCAAAATCGGCGTCCCTGCACTTCGGATCATCGGTATCCATTATCTGATCGCATGGTTCTGCATCATCTGCGGTACCGTATTCCAGGCTCTTGGAAAAGCAGTATTCAGCATGATCGTATCCATTATGCGTCAGCTTATTATTTTGGTTCCTGCAGCCTATATTTTATCTAAGCTTGGAGGACTCCACGCAGTATGGTGGTCTTTCCCTATTGCAGAAATTGTATCCCTTATGGTTTCGTTATTCTTTCTTTTCCGAATTTATCGTACTATTATTTCAACGATTCCGGACGGAAGTGATATTTTATAAAAAAAGAAACGCACTTGTAAGACATTCAAAACTTACAAGTGCATTTTTTATCTGCTAGATGCTGCGTATAATTTTTTAATTCATCTTGAATCTCAACCAGACATTTAATAAGCAATGGGTTAAATGCTCCACATTCACCATTCTGAATCATCTGAATAGCTGTTTCATGTGAAAATGCTTTTTTATAACATCTCTCACTGGTCAAGGCATCATATACATCTGCCATCGAAACGATCTGGGCACTGATTGGAATCTCATCCCCCTTCAAACCATCCGGATACCCCTTTCCATTCCATCGTTCATGATGCCACCTTGTGATTTCATATGCTGTATGCAGCAAAGGCTCAAATTGAAAGTTATCCAGCTTAGCCAATATCTCTGCTCCGCACATACTATGTGTCTTCATAATCGCAAATTCTTCATCTGTCAGTTTTCCAGGCTTATTGAGAATTCTTTCATCGATTGCGATTTTCCCTATATCATGAAGCGCCGATGCAAGAGGAATATTTTCTTTCTCTTCCAGACTGATATCATATTTATTCGTGACCTTAAGTAAATGCTCCAGCATCATTTCCGTAATCATACGGATATGACGAACATGATCTCCGCTTTCTCCGTTACGGAATTCAACAATCTGACTTAAAACACCTACTAACGTAGACGTATTGTGTTCACGTTTCTGTTTCTGTTCTGAAACCATTTGTACTAATCTTCGTTGTTTCGAATAAAGTTTTATCGTGTTCATTACGCGTCGATAAACAATCCTTGCATCAAATGGTCGATTAACATAGTCTGACGCTCCCAGGTCATACGCTCTTCGAATGGCCTCTTCTGAATCCTCACTGGAAATCATAATAACAGGAACATCCTCTATCACTTGATTTTCATTCATCGCACGTAAAACTTCAAATCCATCCAACACCGGCATATTTATGTCCAGCAGTACTAACGCGATATCCTCTTTATTTTTATAAAGTATGTTCAAACACTCCTGTCCATCTTTTGCCTCCAATATCCGATAATCATCTTCCAATATTACAGACAGCAGTTCTCGATTCATCATAGAATCATCTACGATTAAAATTTGTTGTTTGATATTTTCCTGCACAGAAGTATGTAAATATTGTTTTTCTCCCTCTTGATATACAACAACTTCGTCCTTTTTATTCTTTGCCTGATACATCAACTGGTCGACATAGCACACGACATCTTCTATCGCATCTTCCTTATTTTTTATCGTTCCGCCTATACTCAGAGACAGATGTAAATAGGAATAGCCCGGAATTACTACATTCCTTACTTTATCCCGAATCTGATCCAATTTATTTTTCAAAGCTTCTTCCTGAACATCTGAAAGAATCAGTAAAAATTCATCCCCGCCATATCGTATCAATATATCATCCGCCCCGATACAAGATAAAACCACCTCTGTGGCAGTCTTGAGTGCAACATCACCAACATGATGTCCATATGTATCATTACTGACCTTAAAATCGTCCAGATCCATTAAGGCAATTCCGGCATCCTCAACAGAGTTTTTTACAACTTCTTCATAGTATCGCCGATTAAATACTCCGGTCAATGCATCGCGATATATTTTATTATTGTAATTTTTTTCTCTTTTTAATAGTCTTTCCAGTTCTTTGTTTTTCTGTTCCAGCTCTTTTTTATATTGCTCCAGATGATATTGCTCTGTCCGGTCAAGCACGTAATTAATTGCCAGAACATCTCCTGTTTTTTCATCCTCAAAGAGTGCCATATGATTTTCCGCAAGCATCGGTTCATATGTTGCTGTTCTTGTCCAGTAATAAAATGTAATGTGCTGCTCTCCCTTGTAAAAACGTTCTAAAAGTTTCTCTCGGTTCACAGTTTTCAAAAATTCTTCTCTTCCCTCTTCCGGAATTGTTAAAGCCCACATCTTGACCAGTTCTGAAAAACTGGAATTTTCCGGCATTCCCAATTGTTCGTTTAAATCATATTCTACTCCGTCCAGTACCTGATACATAACCCCCGGCACCCGGTCCTTCGTAAGATTTATTCTACAATATCCATCCGCAATTGCAAAAACCGCCTGCTCTAAAAATTGATTATTTAAATTAATCCTTTTCTTATTTTTGTCCATCTTTGCCACAACTTCCTTGTCTAAGACTATTTATATTTCATTCTCATCACTTCTAACGTGTATTTCATTTTCTGCTTTATTTCCTCTGTTTTTCTTAGTGATAACCTTGAAAACAGTCTCAACCAGCACTTCCCGGTTCAATGGTTTTGCTATATGCGCATCCATTCCCGCTTCTTTTGCTTTCATCTTATCATCTGTAAATGCATTGGCTGTCATTGCTATGATCGGTATTGTCTTCGCATCTGCTCTGTCCATTTTTCGAATCGTTTCTGAAGCAGTTAATCCGTCCATAATCGGCATCATTACATCCATAAGAATTGCATCATATGTCCCAACGGAAGATTTTTCAAAGTAATCCACCGCTTCTTTTCCATTTTTCGCCTTTGTCACCACAGCGCCTTCATCTGTCACAATAAACTCCGCAATTTCCATATTCAGCTCATTATCTTCTACAAGCAAAATATGCAATCCATGAAGAGATGCCGCAGTTTTTTCTTCTTTTTCCATCCTGTCAGTCTCGGTATCAATCTTAAACGGAATCTGAATTACAAATGTAGTTCCGACTCCTTCTTCACTTTCAAACTGAATCGTTCCACCCATTTTTTCTACAAGACTTTTTGTAATTGGCATTCCAAGTCCTGTTCCACCATATTTAGAACGGCTTCCTGCATTTTCCTGTGCAAATGGTTCAAAAATCACTTTCTGAAATTCTCTGCTCATACCGATTCCGGTATCTTGACAGATGAATTCAATCATCGTCATGCCTGCCTGATTATAAGGAACTTCTCTGCATTGAATACAAATACTTCCATTATCCTTATTGTATTTCACCGCATTACTCAGAATATTCATCCATACCCTTTTCACATGTGCCGGACTGCCAATCAGATTCCAATGAGTTATTTCCTGTTTTTCCCGAATCAGCTTAATATTTCTCTCCTCTGCCAACAACTCAATTACTGTCAGTACCTCTTCTGAAATATTATGCAAATCAAACGGACTCTCTTCCAAAGTAACTTCACCGGATTCCAGCTTACTCATATCCAGAACTTCATTTACCAATCCCAATAATAAATTCGAAGCTTCTTTGATTTTTTCACGACATTCTGTCTGTTTATCCAAATCCTCTGCATAATGTTCTGCCACATCAAGCATGCCGCAGATTCCATTGATCGGAGTACGGATGTCATGGCTCATTCGCTGGAGGAACTCCGTTTTTGCTCTATTCGCAGCCTCCGCTCTTTTTGCTGCCTTAAGAATCTCTTCTTTATACTTCTCTTCTTTTTCTCTTTCCTGTTTTTCTCGCTCCGCACTTGTTTTCTGTATTCTCACCCACGAAACAATAAGCAAAAACAAATATAAAAACGTCACAAAAATTACATTTAACGGAAGATTCTGAAATATTTTTTTATCTGGAATATATGCATAAATGTAATAATCTCTTTGTTTTAGCATAATTCCATAACATCCTGTTCCTTCATTTTTCAAATGAAAAATATGATGACTATCCGTATGCTGTTTCATTGTCTGGACAACCTCATTTTCAGCTGTAGACTGTCCCAATAAATTTTCATCATTGCTGGCAACAATCATTCCACTATCTGCAACAGCAATTGTTCCGTCCTTTTCTGTACTATAACCATTTAAAAGACTCTGTATCGTCAACGTATAATTTCGCATATATTCGGGCGGAGTATAATAATATATGGCAACCACTCCCGGAGCATCTTTTCTGGCACAGGCTGCAAGGTCAATACAACTGCCGTCATCAAGATTGATTCTCTCAGAATACGAACGTTCTTCATATTCTACAAAATCCATAATGACATCTTTTTGTAAATAACGAACTGCTTTTTCCGTAAATTTTTTGTTTGCACTATATTCACAAACTACACTTCCATCTGTATTAAGTACAAGAATTCCATCCACCCAAAGTGTCTGCGAATTTTCTTTTAATAATTCCTGGCTTAACTGCCCGCCATTTTCTGTCTCAATATCGATGTTCGTGCTCATCTGACGAGCACTCTCAATCGATCTAAGAAGACTTTTGGATTCTGTAGCCTCATTATAATGTGTATAAGTAGAACACTGAACCTTGACGTAATTTACAATCTCAACCAGTCTTTGCTCCGCTTCTGTCTTTTCTTTATGAAGGGAAACTTTATTATTTTTCTCTTCTTTTGTAAGATAGCCTGCGATGCGGGCATCTTCTTTCACTTTCCCTTCTACAAGACAAAGATAATACTTTCCAAGTGTACGTTCTCTCAACATAGAGGCCAGACGCTGAAGTCCTTTGATGGAAATTCCCGCAAGAACAATTCCACTTGTATTTCGGTCAAGGCGGTTGGCAATAGACGGACGGAAGCCTGCAAGTTCTTCTTTTGAAATGATTCCAGTCTGAATACAGTAATCAATCAGATAATCATTTAAGGAATCATCACTGGCTTTGGCTCTTTGAGAAAGCATTCCGGCAGGCTTATGGAATACAAGAATATCTTCTGAAGAATAAAGCACACGCACCTGCTTACGAAGTTCTCGTTCTTCTTTCGTAAGTTTTCGTTCTTGTCCTCCATTGCCTGCTCTGTCTTTCGTATAAACTTTTGCCTGTTCTCTGTCAGGCTGTCTATTCCGTCCTGACTGTCCAAACCCTCTATCGCTTTTATGATTTCCCATACTGCTGTCTGCCTCATAAGAATCGTCTCTTCCTGATTGCGGATTTTGAAACTTTTCTAAAGTCTCATCTGAGAAAAAAATCTGAATCAAATCTCCCGCTGTAAGCTTCTCTCTGCCTTCTGCTTTTTTCCCGTTTAACTTAATGTTCTTTTTGCGAAGCATCTTGTGTAAGAAGCCAGAAGATGCGCCAGGAAGATACTTTATAAGGAACCTATCAAAACGCTGTCCCTCTTCTCTTTTTGTAATTGTTATTTCCTTCATCGTCTCTTTATTTCCTTCCGATAAATTGCAGGAAAAGGCTGTGCGGCAGTATCTTTGTCACAAGATGCGTAAGTTTGATTGCCTTTCCATATACAGAAATCTCTTTATTCTGCTCATTATCCTTCCATGCTTTTTTAATCACTTTCTTCGGGTCCGCCATAACAAGTTTCTTATAAGCTGGCAAATGCTTCTTTGTCAGTGCACGATTAAAAAATTCTGTCTTTACTGCTCCCGGACACACCGCCGTCACCCGAAGCTGTCTTTCCCTGTTCTCTGCCCGTAAAGCCCTGACATAACTTAGTACAAATGCCTCACTTGCCGCATAAACAGCAAATCCTGGCTGTGGAAGAAATGCTGCTGCGGAAGCCATATAAATCATGCGCCCTCTGTATTTCATATAGGGAAGTAGCAAAGAGGAGATCTCCACAACACTTCTACAGTTCACATCGACCATCTCTGCCTGTTCTTCCATGGA
>ERZ506999.960-NODE-960-length-10859-cov-3.892540_pt1 | contig 10859 bp, 7 predicted proteins | sample MGYA00512881_ERZ506999 | MGnify/ENA metagenome assembly ERZ506999
TCAAGAATTGAAAATTTGTGGCCACGGGACGGTTCTTGCCCTCTACCGCTGCGCTTAAAACGCTTCATCAACAAATATTTCCGAATTATTAAGACGCAAAAATAAGTAGAGAGTTCCGCTGCTCGTGTATGTTGATCACCGTTTGCTCCGAACGAAGTTCCTGCCCCTGTTTGTGCAGCGGCGTTTTCCGGCTCGCTCACGGAAAGTGTGAGGTCATGGCACGGTATCACGTTCAGACGGCTTATTCAAGATTCAAGGTGCGGTATGAAGAAAGCTGGGCGCAGTGCGGACACTACGTCCTGCTTCTTTCAAGCGCAAGAATAACACTTTAAGGTTGTGCTGTCAACAACTGAAAACAAATTTCGGAGAACTGCACAACTACAAAAGGTTCTATTTGTAAAAAAATACCGCCCATGCAGCGCAGCGATGATTTTGTCGGGTGAAACAGCGGCAAAATGAATCGGGTGTGTTGCGGGGCGGTATCGGAACTCCACACAGCGTCTTAAACAAAAGAAAATGCGAGCGACGTCGGTGACGGCACTCGCACAAAAGATTACTCTTTTTAATATCAATGATATTATATGTGAACTAATTCAACTTGTCAACAACTTTTTTCAGAAATTCAAAAGAAGTTGCTATCAATTTGTTTCCTTCTGGACCTTCAAAATAATCTATATGCCTTTGCATTCGACCGTTTACGAATTCAGTGAGTTGCTTTATCCGACGTTTTTTGACGGAAGGGCCAACAATTTTGTTATAAGCATATAGCAAGCAGATAATTTCAAACATCGGACGGCTTGTCAATTTACTGCGGCGTTCACCAGCTGAGATATTGTCGAGTGATGCAATAAAGGCCGAGATCTCAGGTGATGGCCTTGTTGTGCTCGTGCGAGACAGCGCATTGAGCAAACAGTTATTATGCGCGCAAGCATTGCGCAAACTTTTGACCGGATTCAAAACTCTTTGGGGTAACAGTGGTGTAAACTGTGGATTTCGTTCTGCATAAAAACGGTACATACGCAAAAATTCACCAAATCCAATCAGTTCTTCCAGAACCCACATTGGACAATCAACGTCATAAATACGTGTTGATAGATACGCCTGCGGACTCTGTGCCGGGAAAACAGAACATACTGCAAAATACTTTTCAATTAGTTCGCCTGTAAAGGAGGCGTCTGTTTTTCGTTCGATAGCTGCCAAAATCTCCGGGTATTGTGCAAGAAAATCACGGACGATTGCATAACCGTCTTCACTCGGATTCTCTTCTAATTCACGCAGAAGCGAAACTTTCAAATCATGCTCTACATCAATGCACATTTGCAGAAGAAGCTCCCTTAGGTAAAAATCCAGTGTAGACAGCTCAGTCAAATATGCAAACTCAAGATGGATGTATTTTCCTGCATTTGGGCCAGCAATATGTTTGGGGTAATTTTTTCGATAAGATGCTGTGCGCAGATAATTGTTTCTCTTTGAAAAACATTCTACGGCCTGTTCTTCTGAAATGAGATGAAATTGGATACCTTTTTCATCATGGAGCATCTGAACAAGTTCTTCCGCAGTCTTTTTCGGTTTCATTTTAGAATTTTCGATTATGCTCACATCCTGTTCAATCGTTCTTTTTCAGTTGCCCCATCAATTCCTGAAAACTTTCCAGAGCACTCTGCAAATTTTCAATAATATCCGCGGCAAGTTCGTCCGGCGCAGGGAGATTGTCCAAATCGGCAAGCGACTTGTCCTTCAGCCAGAAAATATCCAGACTGGTTTTATCACGTTCCAGAATTTCATCTACCGTGAATCTGCGCCAGCGGCCTTCTGGATTTTCCTGTGACCATGTTTCTGTGCGTTCGTGGCGGTTTTCCGGATGATAGCATTGAATGAAATCCTGCAAGTCAGCGTCCGTCATGGGATGCTGACGAAGCGTAAAGTGAACATTTGTGCGAAAATCGTAGATCCAGACTTCCTTTGTCTGACGCTCTGGGCTGGCGGGACGCTTATCGAAGAAAATCACATTTGCCTTTACACCCGGCTTGTAAAAAATGCCAGTTGGCAGGCGGAGAATGGTGTGCAAGTCCGTGGTGTCCAATAGCTTTTTACGGATGATCTCGCCTGCACCACCCTCGAATAGAACGTTATCCGGTACAACAACGGCCGCCTTTCCGGTCGGCTTCAGAATCGTATTGATATGCTGGATAAAGTTGAGCTGTTTATTCGAGCTGGTCGTCCAGAAATCCTGCCGGTTGTAGACCAAATCCTCCTCTTCCTGCTCCTCTTCTTCATTGGTGAAGGTGATGGAGGATTTTTTACCGAACGGCGGGTTCGTCAATACATAGTCTACACGATAACCCGGGTCAGACAGCAGCGCATCCCCACGCATGACGGGGACTTTGCCGTACAGGTCACCGATATTGTGCAGATACAGATTCATCAGGCAGAGTTTGAAGGTAGCAACCACAAGTTCAGTTCCATAGAACGTTTCGTTTTTCAGGAATTCTTTCTCTGTGCGGTCGAGTGCATAGTTCTTTGGGTCAGCCAAGAACGCCTGTGCAGCAAGGAAAAAGCCGCCGCTTCCACAGCAGGGGTCAGCGATCGTTTTTTTCGGTTCCGGGCGAAGACAAGCCACCATTGCTTTGATGAGCGGGCGGGGTGTAAAATACTGCCCTGCACCACTTTTTACGTCCTCGGCGTTCTTTTGCAACAAACCTTCGTAGATCTCGCCCTTCACATCGGAGGACATGGATACCCAGTTTTCCTTGTCAATCATCTGCACCACGCGGTACAGGATGGAAACATTGCTGATTTTGTTGACGGCCCCTTTGAATATCTGCCCTAAAATGCCGCCCTCATCGCCCAGCCGCTCCAGTATAGCGCGGTACTGATTTTCCAGCTCTGCGCCCTTGAGCGTGTTCATATCCGACCAAGTATAACCTTTAGGGATGCCGGTTTCTCGCTTGTACGGCGGGCGGGAGTATTCATCGGACATTTTCAGGAAAATCAGGTAGGTAAGCTGCTCAAGATAATCGCCGTAAGATACACCATCATCTCGCAGCGGATTGCAAAGTCCCCAGACTTTGGAGATGATATTAGAAGATTGTTCACTCATTCAGATTCCTCAGTTGTATTAAATTGTTTGGTATTTTGGGCAATTGCCCGGATACTTTCTTTCATTCGTTTTAGTTCAGCAGTTTGATTTTTCATTTCTTTTAGAAGCTTTTCTTCATCGCTTTCAAAAGAGAAAATCGTTGCATAGTGTTCCGTATCAATATCGAACTCACTTTGATAATTTACGCCATTATCCTCATAATAAACGGTTCCTGTTGCAGGCACTTTGTTTGAAAGCTGAATATAGGTATCATTTGCAAAGAAGAGGTCATAGTGTTGGTCAACGCCGATGACACATTTTTTTCCCTTTTGCTTTTTCAATAACTCCGCAAAGTTTGTGCTTCCCAAACTATCAATAAAAGCGTCACTTAATTGAATTTCAACATTTTGCGCAGTCGATTTTCCGTGATTTATAAAGCGCAATCCGTAGAATGACCGTCGTTCAAATAAAAATTCAACCTCAATATGTGGCCTGTTTTCCTCTGCATATTGTTTTTGCATTTCTTCCAGCTGTTTCTTGGAAGCATTCGCAGATTGAATGTTTGCTATGCAAATAGCAATAGTAGCAACGACATAAACAACCGTAATAAGAAATGTTAAACCACCGCTATTATCGTTTAGTAATTCAAAAAACTTGGAAAGACCAGTTAAAACATCCATTTTGACGCCTTCCTTCTAACGACATTTAATGTATGGTTATATGATAACTGTTTATATTTTTGCACCTAAACCTTGGCGCTCTAAAATATAATCCAGCAACTTATAATCTTTTTGATTTTTCCAGTCGCATATAAAAGCATTCACTTCATGGATGGGCGGTTCATCGAAGCGTGCAAGAGGAATGGCCCATTGCCAAAAGCCATATAAACATAGCACTCCGACAAACTGATTTTGAATCATTCCAAACTGACACCAGTGCGATTTCTCTGGTACGATTTTGTGGAGCACTTCTGCTTCTTCAACTGCGCTCGGAAGGCGGCAGAATTTCTCCGAATGATTTCCATGCAGAATCCATGCGCGGACTTCATCAAATTCTGGTCTCTCTGCAAATTCTTTTCCATAAAGATATGCAGTTGCATTCAGCAAAATCTTTGCGCACATTCTGGACGTTTCAGGTGTTTCCTGAAGCTGGAATCCCATTTTTACGTGTGTTTGTTCCTCTCTCATATTTTTGGCGTTTAACACGGCATCTGAGTAGGACAAAAAGACCTTTATTTCCTTTTCGATATGATAGGAATCTTTTTGGGAGGGATGAGACGCAATATAGTACTTTCCTTTGTGATATCCGACCAAAACTTCGCTTGGTGAAATATCTTTTGAAGTGAGCGTTACATATTTTGTATGCTCATCAAAATTATTTAAGGCTGAAATGAATTTAGTGGCAGCGTCCGGCATATCCTTGACTGCAAGACAAATCCGGTATTGTTTTGCACCGCGGCAAAAATGACTAATATTATATGGAGTACCTAACGCCATATAGCTGAGAACGCGGTCTCCCTTTTCGTCCACACCAACACACACATCGCTTTGAGCCGCTTTTTGTGGCGCAAGAGAGCCCCTTTTCCCCGGCCCGAAAAGAGCACGTTCTGTTGAAATCGAAGAACGGCTTGTGAGAATTTCTTCCATAGGGGAAAACAGCTCGTTTGCCTGATCGGATACCCATCCTTTGGGAAGCATTGTTTTGCATCCCAGCGACGCCGGAAAAACATGTTCACGTTTATTGTATGTTAAGCCCTCTTGGTTTCCGTAATAAATGCAGGACACAAAACTCACTCCTTTTTACATTGTCCCTTCAAACGCCTGTTTCAAAATACTCTGCCGCATTGCATCCGCCTGTGCAAGCACGGTATCAACTGTTTTTTCAATGCTATCGCAAACTGAAAGTTGCTCTTCAACTTTATCTACGATTTCTGTTGCGGTAATATCATCGACAATTGGAACAGGGGTATCTCGGATATCATCAAGTCCTAATCCGAGTTTTCCACCACCACGCTTGTTCTTTAGCAAATCTTTCTGCCCATATTCACTTCGCAGATACCACGCCATGAATCTTCCTTGCACTGGGTTTTGAAATCGGACTAAAGCAATATGCTGATTTATATATGCTTCTTCAACCTTCTCTGAGACAAAACCAATGCTTCCAAGGTCGGCAGTAATAGAAACGAGTACATCATTGGGCTGCAATCTTGTCCGAACGCCCTCTGCGTTATCCGGTGGAGTGATATGCTGAATATCTCTGAAGTCAATATCAATGCCACTATGTGTTAAATTTCCGATTCTTACAAATAAAGCACCGCTGTTAGAATAATGCTTTGCCCAGCCTCGTGAGCCACTTGTAACAACCATAGTCAAATTACGAATAGAGTCCTTTTTCTCAAAATCAGAAAACGCATCTTTCAGCACAGCTTGTCGATACACCTCTAACTGCTCTTTTGTGGTTTTAAGAGTATCAACAGCCTTGTCAAGTTCAGAAAAAAGCTCTTCGATGCGGGCAACAATGCGGGATTGTTCGTCACTAGGAATGTTCGGAATAGGAATTTTTCTCATCTGTGCTTGAGTTAATTTTAGACGAGTTGTTCCTGAGACATAATTTTTATAGTTGAAATAATTTAGATAATAACAAAGGAACTCGTTGTTCATTTTGGAATGGAGAATATGTGCATGGTTATTAACCCATGTTTTTCCATGGATAATATATGCTTTTTCAGCGTATGGATTAAGAAACGGAGCACCGTCTTCACCTAAAAGAATGTATTCGCCATCCGTTAAAAAGGAGTCAATCCATCCAACTTGCCCCGTCGCACCATAATATGGGAAAAGTTCATCCAAAGGTTTTCCTTTAATAAGATTCAGTCGTTCTTTACTATTAACTGGTTTTCGATATGAATCCAATATATCAGCTGCCTGTTCAAGAGGAATATAATTATACATTTGTTTTTTAATTTCTTTCTTGCAATTCTACAATAGGACTGTGATAATTCAGTTTAACACCATATGCACTTTTTAAGGGTGAAAGTAGCGACTCATCTATATTTTGAACGAGATTCTCATGTTCAGCTTCTCCCACAACGATAGTATAAAGAAACACTTTCGGCTTGTTAAAAAGGGAATTGTAATCAGCCTTGATTTCAATGCTATACTTTCCTATATCCCAGAAAAACTCCCTTTCAACAAATCTTTTTGCTTCTACATATTCTGGAAATTTTGTGTATTTTTCATATGCAACTTGGTAATTAGGAGCAGTTAACTGTATTTCAGCTACTTTGTTGAAGAGTACTGTGGTGTTTTTTCGAAAGGCTTTTCCAAATGCATCAAACGCATCAGAAAATTCTGTGAATGTACATGCCATACTATTTGATTCTATCCTAAACGGATGTGCACATTCAGTTGTATTTACATACGTTCCGACCATGCTTTGATTTACGGGAGAAATAAATGTTCCCCATGATAGATTTAATACTCGGTCATCTTTCTGACGAACGATTTTTATTTCGATATTTTTTACGGATACTGGTTTTACATTCGCCTCGTATACACCATCGATCCGAATGTACGAGCCACTTTGATTAAAATACAAATATGTGCGACCTGCTGGTAAAAATTTCAATTTTGGTTGTTGAATCCATGTTTTGTAAATAGCTTTTATAAGGGGCAAAATAAGAGCCAATACTGATAAACAAAGAGCCAAAAACTCATAAAAGGTCATCGGAGTATTAAAATTGAACGTCATATTTTCCTCCTTACGCTACCAATTCCTCATTCATTTCATCCAAAATCTCCTGATACTTTTCCCCGAACACCCGATAGAACCCACCCAAGCCGCCTTTGCTGTCAAACGGCGTATACTCCAAGTCCTCCGGCAGAATGCTCAGCGATGTGATGATATGCTCCTTGATCAGCCGCAGCCATTCCATCTGCTCAGCGGTAAAGTGAACCGCACCGGTATTGCGGCGGAAAGTCCACTGTTTGAAGTTGTAGTTTACCCGGTCGGCAAAAGGCGAGAGGGTATCCGTATAGCCCATCTGAAAACGGATAATAGAAATCAGGTCGGTCAGCTGAGCGAGTGTGCCTTTCTTTACCTTGTCAGGCTGCTTGATGGCATAACAATCCCACAGACGCTCGACCGTGATGCCCTTTGCTTTGAGTTTTTGATACAGTTCCGTCAGTTTTTTCAGTACCATCGGACGTTTTTTATACGTTTCATTGTAGATGATGCGCAGGGCAATGATCTCATCTTTATTTTCCTCGATGAAATCCTTGAATGTAGAAATCACCCGGTCTGCCGTTTCCTCCTGATTGGTGTCATAACCGGCAAAGAGTACTTTGTCCAGATTAACGCTGTCGATGATCTGGTCATGGCTGCGGCGGACATTTTCAATAAAATCGCGCACTTCCGGCTTCTGGAAAGGTGCAACGGCCTGTTTGATGAGCTCTTTCTGGGTCTGTGCAAGCTGTTCCGGTGCGGGCGTAAGCACGCCGCTTTCTGTTTGCGCTTTGGCCTGAATGATATCCTCATCAAAGGCATTCAGCAGATTCTCCGCAACCTGCTCTACGGTCTGCCCTACGGTTTCTTTGAACTGCTTGTGTTCGCTGCGTTCCATCCTGCGGCTGAGACGAATGACGCGGTTTGCAAGAGAAGTCAAAGTGTCCTCATCCCGTGCACCGAGTGCAATGTTCATCATCAGTTCCTTCATGGAAACCGCTGGCTTGCGTTCCAGCGTGCGGGTCTCGGTCTTTTTGGATTTGGTTACACCCACTGCATCCACGATCACAAAGTGATCTTTGTTTTCCGTAGCAGAAGGTGTTACCTTTTGTAAATCATCCTTGCTCAGCGTGCGGGTGCCGCGGCCTTTCATCTGCTCGAAGTAATTGCTGCTTCGCACATCCCGCATGAACAGCAGGCACTCGATGGGCTTTACATCCGTACCGGTCGCGATCATATCCACAGTAACGGCTATACGCGGGTTATAGTCATTCCGGAACGAGCTGAGAACGGCTTCCGGATTCTGCGCACTGTAAGTGATCTTTCTGCAAAAATCGTTTCCTTCGCCGAATTCTTCCCGGACGATCTGCACAATATCGTCTGCATGGCTGTCCGTCTTGGCAAAAATCAGCGTTTTGGGGACTTCTTTCCGGTAGGGGAACAGCGTGGTATGGAGTGCTTCTTTGAAGGTGCGAATCACAGCACGGATCTGGCTTGGATTTACGACATCCTTATCCAACTTGGACTGTGTGTAGAACACATCCTCGTCCATCTGCTCCCAGCGTTTTGCGCGCGTCAGGCGGTTACGCCGCTCGATCAACTGCTTCAGGATGGTTGCACCATTTTTCGTCACATCGGTTTCAATCAGATAAATGTCCTCGCCAACGTTAACGCCGTCCAGAACGGCCTGCTCTCGCGTATATTCGCTGACAAAATTTTCATTGAAGTAGCCGATGGTTCGCTTATCCGGCGTAGCGGTCAGGCCGATGATAAACGCATCAAAATAGGAAAGCACTTGACTCCATACATTGTAAATAGAACGATGGCATTCATCTACAATGATACAGTCAAAGAACTCCGGCGGAATTTTGGCATTGTAGACGACCTCTTTTGGTGCTTTGCTTTCGGCGGTGACATATTCCGCAAAGGGAATCTCTTCTGCCTGTTCGTCCAGTTCTTCCCCTTTTAGAATGGAATACATCCGCTGAATCGTACTGATGCAGACCTGTACATCCCCGGAAATATAAGAGTTTTTTAACCGGCGTACACCATACAATTCCGAAAAGCTGCGAGGATCGTCATTGGGCTTGTAGGCCATGAACTCGCGCTCGGCCTGTTCACCAAGGCTACGGGTATCTACCAGAAAAAGGATGCGATTCATTCTGCCGTATTTCAACAGCCGATAGGCGGCAGTAATGGCTGTAAAGGTCTTGCCTGTGCCGGTTGCCATCTGCACAAGAGCGCGCGGCCGATTTTCTGAAAACGAAGTGTCCAGACCATGAATTGCACTGATTTGACATTTGCGGAAGCCCGATTCCTCCAGCTGCGGGATACGCTTCAGATTGTTGCGCACAGTATCCGGTTCAGCAAGCCAGCGTTTCAACGTCTCCGGGCGGTGGAACGAGAATACCTTGCGCGAACGATATTTAAGATCTGCGTAATCGGTAAAACGCACCAATTCGCCAGTGGCTTCGTAGGCAAACCGAACCTTGTACTCCCGCTTTACCCATTTGAACTGGCTATTTGCATAGCGGCTGGACTGCGTTTCCACGTCTGTCAGCGCTTGACCTTCTTCGTCCTTCTTTGCCTCTACAACACCAACTGGCGCTCCCTCAATGAAAAGTGCATAATCCACCGGACCGGTATTAGTAGGGAACTCGCGCACTGCAACACCGGAAGCAACCGTCAGATTTAGTTGTTTCAGATCCTGAATTGTCCAGCCACTTTGCCGCAATCTGTTATCGATTTGTTCCCGCGCTCTTGCTTCCGGAGTCATAACGATGCACCTGCCTTTGCTATCTTAGAGCAAACTGTTGATACCTCTATTTTATAAGATGCAACACAATATTACAAGTGTTTCCTTTTTATAAATTTCAAGGCGATATACTTCATGAGAATTTTTCAAAGTACTTGAAAATACGTAAAATTCATGGTATAAATTATACGAAACAATTGCTGCTTAGTATCTGCTGCTCAACAATATCTAAATGGGAGGTGCCTGCCATGACCGCCGTAATCTACGCCCGCTATTCCAGCGATAACCAGCGTGAGGAATCCATCGAAGGCCAGATTCGTGAATGTACGGCTTATGCCGAGAAAAACGGTATCACCGTGGTCAAGCACTACATTGACCGCGCCCTTTCCGCCAAAACCGATAACCGCCCGGATTTCCAGCAGATGATCAAGGACAGCGAAAAGCGGTTGTTTGACATCGTGCTGGTCTGGAAACTCGACCGCTTTGCCCGCAACCGCTATGATTCGGCCCACTATGAGTACCAGTTGGAGCGGAATCATGTCAAGCTGGTGTCTGCCACGGAGCCCATCTCTGACAGCCCTGCGGGTATCATGGTCAAGAGTATGCTCACCGGCATGGCTGAATACTACTCGGCAGAACTTTCTGAAAAAGTTGTGCGCGGCATGACCGAGAATGTTCTGAAGGGCAAATATAATGGTGGAACGATTCCCATCGGCTATACAGTGAACGAGGAGAAGTTCTTTCAAATCGACCCTTTGAAAGCTCCCTTTGTGGTAGAAGCCTTTCAGCGGTATAACGATGGTGCGACCATGAAGGAACTGATGAACTGGCTGAACGACAGTGGCGTGACCACCAACCGTAACCAGAAGTTCACCTATAACAGTATTCAAACTTTGTTGACGAATCGCCGCTATATCGGAGAGAACCGTTTTAAGAACATTGTGATGCCAGACAGCATCCCGGTTATCATTGAGAAAGAACTGTTCGACAGTGTGCAGGACAAAATTGCCAAGAACCGCCGCGCTCCGGCTCGGCACAAAGCGGAGGACGATTATTTGCTGACGACCAAGCTGTTCTGTGGAATGTGCGGTGCGATGATGTTCGGGGAGTGCGGAACGAGCCGGAATAAGAACGTCCACCACTATTATAAGTGTGCCAATGCCAAACGCACCAAGACCTGCAAGAAAAAGACCGTCCGTAAAGAGTGGCTGGAGGATTTGGTAGTCAACGAGACCATGAAGATGATTCGTGATGATGACTGTATCCGGTCTATCGTGGATGCGGTGATGATTCTTCAGGAAC
>ERZ506999.976-NODE-976-length-10739-cov-4.299326_pt1 | contig 10739 bp, 10 predicted proteins | sample MGYA00512881_ERZ506999 | MGnify/ENA metagenome assembly ERZ506999
TAAGAGAGAAGTGAACAAGGCGGAAGTGGAAAAGAATAAGTATGTCTGCTATGAGTGCGGAAGCTATTTCCGCGTGCGGACTAAAAACAGGATCCGCATGGTGGCAGATGCAGGAACCTTTGAACCATGGTTTGAATATCTGGAATCAGAAAATCCACTGGATTTTCCGGAATATACCCAGAAGGTGGAGGCAGCCAGGGAAAAGACCGGACTGCATGAGGCAGTGACCATCGGACGATGCAAAATATATGGGGAAGAGACAGTTCTTGGAATCTGTGATGCCAGATTCCTGATGAGCAGCATGGGACATGTGGTCGGAGAAAAAATTGCGCTCGGTGTGGAACGGGCGACAGATTTAAAGCTTCCGGTTATTTTGTTCTGCTGCTCCGGTGGGGCGAGAATGCAGGAAGGTATTATTTCCCTGATGCAGATGGCAAAGACGTCCGCAGCTTTAAAAAGGCATTCTGATGCAGGGCTTTTGTATGTGCCGGTATTGACAGATCCGACGACAGGAGGTGTGACCGCAAGTTTTGCAATGCTTGGAGATATTATCCTGGCAGAGCCGGGCGCATTGATCGGTTTTGCAGGCCCCCGCGTGATCGAGCAGACCATCGGACAAAAACTTCCGGAGGGATTTCAACGTGCGGAATTTCAGTTAGAGCATGGATTTGTGGATGCCATTGTTGAGCGGAAAAATCTGAAAATAACCTTAAACCGTATTTTAAAAATGCATCACATCAGGGAAGGTTTTGCTGATTTTGATCCATTGCGCATGGATGATAACTACGAGCCGACAGAGTTAATGCGGGAGAGCGCGGCAAGGGCAAAAGGACTGACGCCGTGGGAAAAGGTAAAAGCCGCAAGGAAAGTAGACAGACCTTCTGCCACTGATTATATGGAAAATATTTTTGATGAATTTATGGAGTTCCATGGTGACAGATACTTTCGGGATGATCCGGCAATCGTAGGTGGAGTCGCATATCTCGACGGCCAGCCTGTGACCGTGATCGGAATCCAGAAAGGAAAAGATTTTAAGGACTGCATGAAACACAATTATGGAATGCCATCGCCGGAAGGATACCGGAAAGCGATACGTCTGATGAAACAGGCAGAAAAATTCGGACGCGCGGTGATCACATTTGTAAACACAGCGGGAGCATACTGCGGAATGGAGGCAGAGGAGCGTGGGCAGGGGGAAGCGATCGCCCGGAATCTTTATGAGATGTCTGCATTAAAAGTGCCGGTTCTCTGCATCATGATCGGGGAAGGCGGAAGCGGCGGAGCACTTGCCTTAGCAGTCGGAAATGAAGTATGGATGATGGAAAATGCAACCTATTGTGTGCTTTCGCCGGAAGGATTTGCATCCATTTTGTGGAAAGACGGAAAACGTGCAAAAGAGGCAAGTGAGATTATGAAAATCACGGCATTGGATTTAAAATCGCTGGGTGTCATTGAACAGATCATCCCGGAATATGGTGTGGCAGACGCAAAAGCCTGTGAATCAATCTCGCGCTATCTGAAAGGAAATATAAAAAAGTTTCTTGAGAAACAAAATGGCAAGACAGGAGAACAGTTTGCGTCCGAGCGCTATGCGAGATTCCGGAAATTTTAGCAAAATCACAGAGGCTATGTGCACAGAGAGTACGAATCGTTTTGTGACCGGACAGAGAAGAGAGGAATATTATGAAGGTAAAAATAACAGGAACGGGAAGCTGCCTTCCGAAGCTTCGCGTGACAAATGATGATCTTGGTCAGATCATGGAAACATCGGACGAATGGATCCGGTCGAGAACCGGGATTATTGCCAGACATATTGCGGTAGAGGAGACAACCACCGGTATGTCCACAGAGGCAGCCGGCAAGGCGTTGAAAAATGCAGATATTTCAGCGGAAGATGTGGATATCATCATTGCGGCAACTGTTTCTGCAGATAAACATCTTCCGGGACTTGCCTGCGAGGTGCAGAAAAATATCGGTGCAGAAAATGCAGTTGCGTTCGACATCAATGCAGCGTGTTCCGGTTTTCTTTTTGCACTAGATACTGCGGCACTGTATTTGGAACATGGCGGATATCAGCATGCGCTTGTGATTGGAGCGGAAACGCTGTCAAAAATGATGGACTGGACGGACCGGAGCACCTGCGTGCTTTTTGGGGACGGCGCAGGGGCAGCAGTTCTTTCAGCAAGTAAAGAAGATGGCATTTTATCCATGGTGCAGGGCTCGGATGGTTTCAGAGGCGATGTCTTAAACTGCATGGCGAGAAAAGTGAACAACCCTTATAAAAAAAGTGACACGGCACTTTCCTATGTTTCCATGAATGGGCAGGAGGTGTACAGGTTTGCAGTGAAGACTGTGCCAAAGGCGGTCACAGACGCAGTGGAACAGGCAGGCTTACAACTGGAAGAGGTTGATTTATTCCTGTTGCATCAGGCAAATTACAGGATCATTGAAGCAGTTTCGAAAAGACTTGGTCAGCCTATGGAAAAATTTCCGACCAATCTGGAGGAATGTGGGAATATTTCTGCAGCGAGTGTGCCGATTTTGCTTGATAATGTCAATAATCATGGTATGATGAGGAAAGGAATGAAAATCGTGTTGGCAGGATTTGGAGCAGGCCTCACCTGGGGAGCAACGGTGATAAACTGGTAAAATCAGGCGCTGACCGCAGAAATAGGAGTAGATCGGATGACAACAGATGAAACATTAAACGAATTATTGGTCAGATTGTTTAAAGACATCATGGAGATCGAGGGAAAATGTCTTGTGACAGAAGAATTCAAAGATCTCAGTTACAATGATTTCCACGTGATCGAGGCAATCGGAGTCAATGAACCAAAAACGATGACAACGGTGGCAAAGCTGATGGGTGTCACAACCGGAACGTTGACAAAGGCAATGGATGGACTGACCAGAAAAGGGTATGTTATCCGTGAGCGCAGTACGCAGGATAAACGTGTGGTATGGGTTTATCTGACAGACACCGGGAAAGCTGCTTACAAACATCATGAAGAGTTTCATCACGAGATGATCGCTCAGATCAAAAGCCAGCTTACCGAGCAGGAGACGCCGATCCTGATTTATGCGCTGGCGAAACTTGCCGATTATTTTCACCTTGTATACAAGGGTGAGAAAGAATAAAGAACAGAGGTCATTGCATCGAAAAAACTATTTTTTATGCGATGACCTGTTTTATTATAAGTTGAAATGATAATAATTATAACCTGAAAATATAAAAAGTAAAATTTATTGATTTTTTTTATGCAAAATGAATAATTTGAAGTCGAATCCTGCAAAAAAAATAGACTAATCATTAGAAAACTTCACTAAATTAAAGGAATAAAGAAAAAAATATTGCGTCCGCCGTCATTTTATAATAAAATGTACGTGTTGATGAGAAATCTGCAGCCGGAATCAATGCCGGAGCATTTAAAAAATGCCGGATATCTGATTTCACATGGTTGTAAATATATTTTTAAAGGAGAAAAAAAATGGGATACGTTGATGAAGTACTCGCAAAAGTAAAAGAAAAAAATGCTTCAGAACCTGAATTTTTACAGGCTGTTGAAGAGGTATTAGAGTCTTTAAGACCTGTTATTGATGCAAATGAGGAATTGTACAGAAAAAATGCAATTCTTGAGAGAATCACAGAACCAGACCGTCAGATCATGTTCCGTGTACCTTGGGTAGACGATAACGGACAGGTTCAGGTAAACAGAGGTTATCGTGTACAGTTCAACAATGCCATTGGACCATACAAGGGAGGATTAAGACTTCATCCTTCTGTAAACCTTGGAATTATCAAATTCTTAGGATTTGAACAGATTTTCAAGAATTCCCTTACAACACTTCCAATCGGTGGTGGTAAAGGTGGTTCTGACTTTGATCCAAAGGGTAAATCTGACAGAGAGATCATGGCATTCTGCCAGAGCTTTATGACAGAACTTTCTAAATACATCGGAGCAGATGTGGACGTACCAGCAGGTGATATCGGAACTGGTGCAAGAGAGATCGGATTTATGTTTGGCCAGTTCAAGAGAATCCGTGGTTCTTTCGAAGGTGTTCTTACCGGTAAAGGACTTACATACGGTGGATCTCTTGCCCGTACACAGGCTACAGGATATGGTTTATTATACCTGACAAATGCATTATGGAAAGATCACGGCATGAGCCTTGAAGGCAAGACTGCTGCAGTTTCCGGTTCCGGTAACGTTGCAATCTACGCAATTGAGAAAGCACAGCAGTTAGGTGTAAAAGTTGTAACATGTTCTGATTCTACAGGATGGATTTATGATCCGGAAGGAATCGATGTTGCATTATTAAAAGAAGTAAAAGAAGTAAAACGTGCACGTTTAACAGAGTACGCTGCTGCAAAACCATCTGCAGAATATCATGCAAAACAGAATGGTGAGCATGGTGTATGGCAGTACAAAGTAGATTTAGCCCTTCCATGTGCAACTCAGAATGAGTTAGACATTGAGGATGCTAAGATGTTAGTTGCAAATGGTGTTACATCTGTAACAGAGGGCGCTAACATGCCTACTACATTAGAGGCAACAAAATACTTACAGGAGAGCGGCGTATTATTTGTAGGTGGTAAAGCTGCCAATGCCGGTGGTGTTGCTACATCTGCATTAGAGATGAGCCAGAACTCTGAGAGACTTCACTGGACATTCGAAGAAGTTGATGGAAAACTCAAAGGAATCATGGAGACAATCTACGCTAACATTTCTGATGCCGCTAAGAGATACAATGCAACAGTCGGCGGACAGACAGATTATGTTGCCGGTGCAAATATTGCAGGCTTTGAGAAGGTTGTGGATGCTATGCTTGCACAGGGTGTTTGCTAATAAATTAGCAACAAATAAATAATTATTCAAAAATTGAGAACCCTACACATTGCAGGAAAACGCAAAAGTGTAGGGTTTTTGTGTTTTGCTAGATGCATGAAAATGCAGTAAAGTAAGCGGTTTATACATGAGAGAAGGAGATAAGTTACAAGTAATATACATATAATATACGCGTAGTATACAAACGGTTTTGCATAATATACAAGGATGATTCGACTAAAATGTATTTTTATAAAATAGGGTAAAAACATAGCACAGGATAATCAATGAAATTACGATTTATTTTGAACAAGAATTTTGAAATGGAGATTGTCAGTTTATGTAAATTGTGATACATTACCGACATGAGAAGTAATCGTGTACAGAGTGGTAGCCTCCCAGACTAGAGATAGAGGGGAGGTGGTGCTGATGGATATGTATGAAGTTTTAAGCCTGTTATTTTTAGGCGGTTCATTTCTAATCGCACTGCTTGCCTACATAGATAGGAACAACAAGCGAAAATAAATAAGCCACTCCTGTCTTGGCGGACGAGTGGCTTATTAAATAACCATTTACGAGGCTAACCACTTTGTGGGCGGTTGCTTCTCTTTATGTTTATTATAGTATGAGGTGGGTAAATTTTCAAGACATAAATTTGTGGAAGTTGGATTTAGTTTATTTCAGAGTGAGATAGTAGTATACGCGTAATATACAAAAATGTTTGAAATCCCCATGAATACTGAATACCTGTGCTGAGGCTATGCTTGCACAGGGTGTTTGCTAATCGTGAATTTCTAAGATAAAGATTATATTGAGAAGTCCTGGAAATATTGAATTTCCGGGGCTTTTCTTTATGTATTGAAATGACAAAAGAATTGTCAGAATATTCATAAATAGAAGATAATTTACGTTATTTTGAGGTCGTTATATACACGTGGTACACAAGTGATATACAGGTGGTATACACTCGTTTTTACTGATTTTGGATGATTTTTGAAGCATTTCATCCGGTGTTTTTCAAGATGATTCAAGCTGAATATGAGTGTAATGTTAATAATAAGAAACATCATAAGTGTATCTAGCAATCAGTCTCGATTTATTGTTTTATATCTTGTTCACTTCTGTAAGAAGTTCTTCTAAAGTCTTATGGGTGTACGTTCCCTTGGTGGTGTCGTTTTTCATACTGTGTCCCATAATCAATTTGATACATACGTCATTTGCTCCGGCGCTGTCCATGAGTGAAGCAAAGGTGTGTCTGCCATCGTGGGGCAGGTGTTTCATTTTGAGTTTTCCCATGCATGTATTAAAATTGCCGTTCATGTAGGTTCCGTAGGTGTAATGATTTCTTCATCGGAATACCTATCATGTATCTGCTCCATAGAGTTTGTCCATTCATAAACCAGACCTTCTGTTAAATCCTTGCGTATTTTAAAAGAATTGAAATAGTCATCGATGATTGCATTCACAAAATCATTGGTGCATTTGCAATATTGCATTAAATCTCCATTTTCATTAGGAATAAACGCTTCTATGGAGGACGCAGAAGGCGATGCTGAAGAAGCAACCGTTGATACATAATGGGTAAACAGAGTTGCCAGTGCAGGATTGTGTGGGAAGTATTACTCTAAGCGGAGGAAAAGGTAGTGTTTGATTTATTTGATATTTTTGAAAGGAGTTGAGATAAAATATTGGTTTAATAGTTTCATTCGTTTTAAGAAAAAATGAGGAATCTTTTAATCATTTTAAGTGCATAACCCGTTATTATATATAGATAGATATTCAATGGAAAGGAGTCTGATGCGTGTTGAGTGATGACGAATTAGTGGAACAGATTCTACTTGGAAATGAAAATGCAGCAGAAGAATTGATAAAACGCTATTATACATCTATTTTACGTTACTGTAGGTGGCATTGCTCTAATCTGGAAAAAGCAGAAGACCTGACTCAGGAAACATTTTTGAAGTTGTTTAAGAATTTATCCGGATATAAAGGGAAAAAGAAATTTAAGGCTTATCTATACACGATTGCAAACCATTTATGTATTGATGAAAGTAGGAAGGTTGAGTTTTCTCCATTAGAAGATGAAGAAAATATAGTGCATGAGTATAACGACATAGTTCGGCTAGAGGATAGGGCAGAGATAAGCTATTTTTTGAATTTTTTATCATCAGAACAAATGGAAGCAGTCATTCTACGCTTTGGAGAACAACTTAGTTTTGGAGAGATTGCAAAAGTGATGGGATGCAATATGCGAACAGCACAAAGCAGGGTTCGTAATGCTTTAAAAATTATGAGAAAGGAGCAGGAAAATGAAAGATAAAAATTTGAAGGGCTATTTACAGCAATCTTTAGGAGAGGAAGTACAGCCTAAAAGATTAGAGGAAACGATTAAGCTTTGCACTGAAATTGTACGAGAACAGGAAGTGACTAGGGCAGAACCGAGGACAGGTTTCTTTCACTATCTTTCAGATGTATTTCGCTTTGAAGGTATTCCAATATTTGGTTTGCAGGCAGTAACGTTATTTATAGTTTGTTTAACAATTGCCAGCATTGCAGACGTGCCAAAGAATATACCAATTTTTATGCCGCTGTTTGTATTGGCTATCATGCCAGCAATTTTTAAAAGCCAGTATTATGGAATGAGCGAGATTGAAGCGGTAACAAGAGCTTCTGGTGCCCAAATCACGTTAGCAAAGCTAGTTTTGGCTGGGGCTGCTAATTTGGTGTGTATAACAATTCTTTTGTGTATGGAAGTTTATTTGCAAAATTCTTATAAAGAGATTGGACAGATGGTTCTATACTGCCTGGTTCCGTACTTAGTGTGTATGGTTGCGTTGCTGCGTTTGATTCGTTTGCAAAAGAAACAGAGTTTACAGATATGTGCGATTGTAATGCTGGGTTCCTGCATTTGTTGGGGGATGTCAGCAAGAATATTGCCATGGTTATATGAAACATCAGCAGTGGGGGTGTGGATTGTTACATTTTTGATTTTTGCTATGTTCTTTATAAATGAAATTCATTATATTGCAGAGATGAGAAAGGAAGGAAAAATGTATGGAATTGTCGCTTGATCGTTTAACAAAACAGTATGGCAGGAAAATAGCGGTAGATTGTGTTAGTGCAACCTTAAAGCCGGGAGTATATGGTCTTTTGGGGGCTAACGGTGCAGGTAAAACAACATTGATGCGTATGCTATGTGCTGTTTTGGAGTCAACCTCAGGGGAGGTATTGCTGGATGGAAAAGAAGTAACTTCGATGGGGGCAGATTACCGGAATGTGTTGGGTTATTTACCACAGGATTTTGGATATTATCCAAATTATACTGCGGTGGAGTTCTTAATGTATATTGCAGCACTGAAAGGAATACCGAAGAATGTTGCAAAAAAACGTGTGACTGAATTGTTGGAAGTGGTTGATTTAAGCCATGTGGCAAACAAAAAAGTAAAAACTTTTTCTGGTGGTATGAAACAAAGAGTAGGAATTGCACAGGCGTTACTTAATAATCCGAAAATTTTGATTTTGGATGAGCCGACTGCAGGACTTGATCCGAAAGAGCGTGTCCGTTTTCGTAATCTGCTCTCAGAGTATGCTGGCGATAAAATTGTAATTCTTTCCACACATATTGTATCGGATATAGAAGCAATAGCAGATGAAGTGCTATTGATGAAAAAAGGAAAATTTGTATTGCAGGGTACGGTTCCTGAGTTGATTCACAAGGCAAATGGTAAGGTTTGGGAGCTTTCTGTTTCTCCACAAGAAGCTAGACAATGGCAGACAAAAACAACGGTTGCTAATTTACGGCACGAAGGAAAAGAAATTATATTGCGTATTATTTCAGACAATATGCCTAGTGAGCGAGCGGTTCCTCGTGAAGCTACATTGGAAGATCTTTATTTATTTTATTTTCCCACAGAGGAAGGAGTGAAATAGAATGGAACTATTTTGGTTAGAGCATAAAAAGTTATGGCGAAAGAAAATTGTTAAAATATGTGTGTTGTTGTGTTTTGTTTATTGTGTAATTTTTGGAAGCATACTTTCGTTTCAATGGTTCGGTTTTGGCAGTTCAGATGACTATACAAGTGCTTTTGGCAATAATTTTGATGGATATACAGTAATAAAGGATAGTCAGGAATATGCACTTTCATTTGGTGGAGAATTGACGGATGAAACCTTGCAGAAAATAGTAAGTGATTATCAGCAAATGGAAGCTGACGGTGTGGAGGAAGAACGGGAAAAGACAGACTGGCAGATAGTTAATAGTTGGCTCGGAACATTGTATCCGGAGCTTCGAGATACCAGTAATTATAAAACGATGATAAGCTATGTTGATCCGGATAAGTTAACAGGCTTCTATGAAAGAAGACAGCAGGTGCTTGATGAGTTTTTGGAGGTCAGTGGTCAGGTAGGAGCTGAAAAAGAGTTTTTACATCAGATAGAGAGAAAGGTAGAAAAACCATTTCGTTATGAGTGGGTAGAAGGCTGGTCAACGCTTCTTGGTAGTATGGTTGCGGATCTGGGAGTTGTGATGGCTTTGTTTCTCGGTATTGTTTTATCCCCTTTATTTGCGGGCGAATGGCATGATAATACAAGCACACTAGTATTGACGACTCGAAATGGTTGGGGGAAAATAGCTCTTGCCAAAATTCTTACTGGTTTAGCGTTTACAGTGGAGTTATTTGCATTACTTGCTGTTTCAAGCGTTATATCACAGTTGTTTTTTATGGGAACTGCCGGATGGGATATGCCGATTCAGAATATTAAGCTGATTGCTGTTGCACCTATGAATATGCTGCAGGCAGAAATTTATGAATATGCTTTTGTACTGCTTGGAGCAATAGGTTTTGCCGGAATTGTTATGTTTATATCAGCGGCTGTAAAAAATAATGTACTTACCTTACTGCTTAGTCTGGCTGTTGTATATGGACCAATGATGATTGCAGAATATCTTCCTTATGAAATGCAAAAAGCATTGGATTTAATACCATTGGTAGGAAGTTCAACAGATATTTTCAGAACTAATACTTTTCGTATTTTAGGGAAGCTTATCTGGTCACCATATCTACTTATTACTATTCCTGTCTTGATTGGTATTCTATGTATGCCATTCGCTATAAAGAGCTGGTCAAGAAGGATGAAGGCATAAATAACAATATGGCAAAGAAAAGAGATAAAAAAAATAAGTTGCGAGGGAAATGGTTGAGAGGAATTATCTAATGGTCAAAAGGTGGATAGCAGGATATATCCGTATTTACAAGAAATGTTTGATGCAGCAAGGAAAGATGGAATATATCCGGTTGTTCGGGAAGGTTATCGAACTTATGAAGAACAGCAGAAAATATTAGATGATAAGATAAAGGCTTATATAAATGAAGGATATTCACAGTCAAGAGCAGAAAGAACTGCTAAGGAATGGGTAGCTTTGCCCGGAACAAGTGAACACCAATTAGGCATTGCAGTTGACATTAATGCTGATAAATCAAAGAGCTCAAATGATGAGGTATATACGTGGCTTGCCGCAAATGCACATAATTATGGTTTTTGCATTGACAAGGAAGGAGTAACAGAAGAATGGCTCAACTCGAAGGCAAAGAGCGCCAGAATGTATGGAAAACTCTGTAAATTCGGTGATGAAGAAAAGGCAATTCAGATAGCACAGCAGAAGTTGGAGCGATGTAAACGAGAAGGTAAAACAAAGCCATTTTGTGTACAACATTTTTAAATGAAATCTAAAATGAATCTGGTAGAAAACCATAAATCTGTCGGATTGGGATTTAAAAATCAATCGGATTAAAATTATAAAATCTATTGGATTGAAAAAAATTTGTTGGATTAGATTTGTAAAATCAGTCGGATTGGAATAAAATAAATCATGAATATATGGGAATTAATAGCTCCGGCAAAATGTTTTCATTA
>ERZ506999.980-NODE-980-length-10733-cov-3.550384_pt1 | contig 10733 bp, 6 predicted proteins | sample MGYA00512881_ERZ506999 | MGnify/ENA metagenome assembly ERZ506999
TTAAGCCATCCGCTGTCATGTCATAAAACCAGACATAATCTGTTCCGCCATGATCTGTCTTTGTAAAAATAAGAATCGCAGTTGACACTCCTGCATATGGTTTAAATACGCCGGATGGCATGGAAATAACTGCTACTAATCTCTGATTCTCCACAATCTCCTTCCGGATCGCCTTATGTGCTGTAGAAGAACCGAAGAGTACGCCATCTGGAACAATACATGCACAGCGTCCGCCAATTTTTAAAATACGTAAAAATAATGTCAAGAACAAAAGTTCTGTTTTCTTTGTTTTACAAACTTTTAGCAGATCACCTGACACCGATTCTGCATCAAGACTTCCCTTAAACGGTGGATTTGCCAGAACAAGTGAATATTTCTCTTTGTCCTGATTCTGATCAGACAAACTGTCTCTATACTCAATAAATGGATTATCTATACCGTGTGTCATCATATTCATGGCTCCGATGCGGAGCATTGTCCGATCCATGTCATAACCATAAAACATATGGTTCATATAATGATCTTTTTTCTGTTTATCATAGAAAATCTCTTCTTTTTTCTTTTCCTTTAAATACTCTCCTGACGTAACCAAAAATCCGGATGTACCGCAAGCCGGATCACAAATCATCTCATCACTGGAAGGATCCATTAGTTCAACCATCATGCGGATAATATGTCTTGGTGTACGGAACTGCCCATTTAATCCGGACTGTGCTATTTTTGACAAAAGATATTCGTATACATCTCCTCTTACGTCTGCTGTCTGAATTTCACTCATCATCTCATAGATCTCGTCCAGTGAGTCTACAACCTTCGATAACACTAACGGTGTTGGGAGTTTAAAGATTGCATCATCCATATATTTGGAGTATGCACTGTCTTTATCGCTATGCAGCGTTTTTATAAAAGGGAACACCCATTCCTGCATAATAGAATACATTCTGTCAGCAGGAAAATCATGAAATACCGACCATTTTAACTGTGTTCCATCGATTGTTCTCTCTCCAAGCTGAACTTCTTCTGCAAATATGCTCTGATATGGTAGTCCCAGCATTGCACTTTCTTTTGCCCTCATATTATCCGAATCATCCAGATCATGTATAAACATCAGATAAGTGATCTGTTCAATTACTTCAAGTGGATTTACCAAGCCTCCTGCAGCAAAAATGTCCCATAAACTATCAATTTTGTTTTTCAATTCGCCTGTAATCATTTTTATCTCCAATCATTCATTATTCCATGTATATTTTGTATATCTTCCGCCACCGATTTTCAGAATCGTTCCTGACTCCACCAGCTCTGCAAGTGCCCTCTGTACTGTCACCTGACTGATATCCGGACATTTTTCCAAAATCTCTGCTTTTGTAATGGTACCCAGTGTTGTTTTTATGATCTCCCTCACTCTGTCCGGCTTTGACATACCGCTTATTGCCAGCAAACTCACTCTGGATGAAAATTCCCGATACGCAGCTGTAACAATACCAAGCATATATTTTACAAATGGTTCATAATCATTCTTATTTTCATGCCAGTTTACAGAACTTTGCTGCAAGCAGTCATAATACAACTCCTTTGTATTTTCAATTAACTTTTCAATACTTATGTACTTTCCGACAATATAACCGGCTCTATATAGCAACAATAAGGTCAATAGCCGGCTCATTCTGCCATTACCATCATTAAAAGGATGAATACATAAAAAGTCAAGGATAAACATCGGGATCAGAATCAGTGGATCAATCTGTCCTGTTGCAAGTGCCTCATCAAATGCTTTACACAATTCTTCTATTGCCTCTGGCGTTGCCCATGCAGGCATCGGCTGAAACCGGACAGATTTATTCCCTGCCAGATCTTCTTCCTCAATAATATTATCTGCTGTCTTGTATTTTCCCCCGATATCAAACCCTTCAAACTTATATAAATCCCTGTGCAGTTGCAGTATGATGGATGGTTTCGGTGGAATATAATCATGGTTATCATGAATCGTATTCAATACATCTCTGTAACCTGCAATTTCCTGTTCATTTCGGCTCTTAGGTCGGGTTACATCTTTTACTAAAGCTTTTAAACGTTCATCAGATGTATAGATTCCTTCAATTTTATTGGAAGCTTCCGTACTCTGAATTTTCGCAATTTCTACAAGCTGTGTCAATGTATCCGCCTTTGCTTCAATAAATAATGTCTGCTCTCCTCGAAATTCATGTATCTGTGTCAGATAAGATACTATTTCAGGTGTGAGCAGTTTTTTCCATTTTTCACAATAGTCAAACTGTCTCATTCAACCTCCTGCTGCAATCATCCAGCTATTACTTAATATACAAGTAATTATATTCTTTTCATTATATCATTGTCAATTTAATTTTATCTTTTCGTTTAAAATGATATAATTAAATTCAAATTGAACAGATTAAAAAATTTATTCATTTTCTCACGATAAAAAAAACGCACAGACTGTCTCTCATCTAAACAATCTGTGCGTCTCTTTTATGATCTGCAAACCGCGTCTTTCCATATGTTATCCATACCTCAGGCTTCCACTTACAGATATATTATTTTGTTTTTTACACCAGCTTACTCTGCTTTTGCATCCGAAACACTGACCTTATGGTCATACCATTTTCCTTTTGTTCCGATCAGTGCAAGGTCAAACTCCTGATCTAATGCTTCTACCGGAACGTCAAAAGCATAAACTTCCTCTTTGGAACCATCAGAGTATGTAACTTCTTCTGTTGTTGGCTGGATCAGTTTTGCTCCATCCTTCTGTGCATCTTCTGCTGTTCCTAAGAAAAGATTTACAATGTTCTGGGATGGCATCACAATGTGAAGTGTCATTTTGCCATCCTTTACCATAAGTGTTCCACGTCCGTCATAGACTTCGTTCACATGAAACATACCGCTGTCAGTGTCGAATTTTGCAGAATATGTTCCGTCTGCAAGAGCTTCACTCTTACTTGCGGAAGAAAGCATAGCAGAACCGAGGGATTCGATGGCTGCTTTTGTATGGGCTGCATAAATCTGCTGGATAGCATCGATTCCGCCGAGTCCAGCGATCTGGCAGTCAACGCTTTCAAAGTTACCGCTTGCAACAAACTGGCTCTTCCAGGAATCATCATCATCGCCAGCCATATCGTTGTTGGCGTGATCTCCGGCTACGACCATTAAAGGACGAAGGATCACTTTTGTGTATCCTGCTTCTTTTACTGCTGCGATCACGTTCTCACATGCTGTCTCTTCCGGCTCACCTTCTACTGTTCCGATGAATACGTTGTCATAACCTAATTTTTCCATCTGGGCAGCCATCTGGCTGTAGCTTACTTTTGCAGTATGGGAAGTACCATGTCCCATGAATACAAATGCTGTACCATCTTCTTTTGCTGCCTCTAAGGAATCAAAACCTGCTGTCTTTACTGCCTCTGCTGTGATAGCTTCTGCAACGGCTGCTTTATCTTCATTGACAACAGTTGCATCACTTCCAACTTCGCCAAGTAACGGTTCAGCGATCGTAACTGTCTCAAATTTATCTTTGTATCCGTCTAATGCATCTACGAGTTCATCATACTCTGCACCATGCATTAAATGAGTTGGCTGTACAACGAGATTTTTTACACCATTCTCTACTGCTCTGTCGAGTGCCTGTTCTACATTGTCAATTTTTTCACCATCTCTTGCCTGTACATGGTTGATGATGATCTGAGCTGTGAAAGCTCTTCTTACAGACCAGTCCGGATTTGCTTCCTGCAGTGCTTTTTCCACACCACCGATATCCTCTGCCCTGCTGTCATTGAAGGATGTACCAAAGCTTACAACTAAGAGCTCGTTCTCACCAATTCCGTCCTCATTCAAAGGATCATCCTTGGATGCATCTCCTGTATCTCTTCCGAAGTAATCCGGATCTGCATTTTCTCCCTCGACCAGCTCTTTCTGAGCGTCTGTCAATTTGTCCCATGCTGCTTTTGCTGCTGCACACTGCTCATCTGTGTTCTCATTTCTGGTCTGCACATAGATGGCATCGATGAGTGTTGCAACTTCGTCTGCTGCGGCCTGATCATCGACCTCTTCACTCTCTGTCTCAGCAGCTGTTTCTGTCTGTGGCTGTGTTGTCTCTGTCTCGTTCTTACTTCCGCAGCCTGTAAAAAGAGCTGCTGTCATTGTAAACGCAAGAACAAGTGCAAGTGTTTTTTTCTTCATTTTTTTCTCCTCTTTGTGATTTACTTCTGCTTCATAGAGATCTGTACACAAAGAAAAAATATTATGCCCTATCTTTTATAATACGGCAAAAAAAATCTCCGGTCAGATGTCCTGAACGGAGTAAAAAGTCAATGAAAATCAGGCTTTTTGTCAGAAAGCCCTCTAAACAGTACGACCAATTACTCGTGATCTGGGAATTCATTTCCCTGTACCAGACGATTGGCAGGTTTCCTGGCTGAAAGATCCTCATACAGATTCTGCCTTCCCAGTGCCATGCACCAGTGACTTTCCATGCGGAAAAAGAATCTGCACTCCCTTATCACAGTGACGAGATCGTACAGGAATCACACCTGTTTCCCTTTTAACCAGTCTGGTCATAAATCAAACCGACTGGCACCAACTGTCTTCTCTATGAAACTGTCATTTTTTTACGCTTCCATACCGCATGAATGATATAGCGGTTTAAAGCCTTATCCATGTTAGCACACCCATGTTTTTTTTGCAATCTCAAATGTGTTTTTCTGTTCTTTCCAAAAACCATTTCACAAACTTTGGATTTGACGGATAATACAGATGTGGAAATCCCCAAAAATGATCGTCTGATGCATGAATGCACTTCCAGCTTCTTCCAGTCACCGGTTTTGTGGCAATGCAATCCTCTCCATTCGCTGTGCTGTCGAAATAGTGGAACTCATGCGCCTTTATTTTTTCCGGTTCCGGTCTTTCCGCTGTTCCCTTCTCCGTGAGTCCTTGCGGCAGCTGTACCTCCACATAGCCAAACCGTACCAGTTTTCCCATGTACTGACACTCTGCCGGGATCACACCTGCCATTTGATAAGTTGTTCCATCCCTGTCCGTGAGCGTGTCATGCAGATACATAAATCCCCCACATTCTGCCAGGGAAGGTAACTGCTGTTCCAGCGCTTCTTTGATTGATTTCCGCATGCTCTCATTTTCTTCTAGCTGTCTGGCGTATAATTCCGGATAACCGCCGCCTAACAGTAAGCCATGAATGTTTTCCGGAAGCTTCTCATCATGCAGCGGTGAAAAAAATACCAGCTCTGCTCCATAGTGTTCCAGCATTCTCAGGTTGTCACGGTAATAAAAACAGAATGCTTCGTCTTTCGCCACTGCGATGCGGGGCGGTATTGTATTTGTACCAGAGTTCTCTCTGTCATATAATTTATTTTTTCCACTGAAAATTGCCTGAGAAAAAATTGTAACTTTCCCAGAATACGCTTTTTCTTCTAAATCTTCTTTTTCTTCCGGCCTTACTTCTTCTGCTACAGTTTCTTCTTTTTCCCAAAAAGCACTTTCTGCAATCCCGATCATCGCATCGACATCCACATATTTTTCCAGCAATTGTCCGGCTTTTTCCAACTGAAAATTCAGTTCTTCCATTTCTTCCGGCAGGATCAGACCCAGATGCCTGGAACTGATCGTCAGTTCTTTTTCATTCGGAATACATCCCAGTGCTTTTATCTCAAGTTCTTCTTCGATCAGCGGCGCAATGGTATCAAAAAACATTTTACTTGTCCGGTTTAAAATAACCCCTTTGATCAGCTTCTTCTCGTCATACTGTAAGAATCCTGCAATGAGCGGGATCACAGATTTTCCCATGCCATGCGCATCCACGACCAGAATAACCGGGACATCCAGCGTCCTGGCCAGATGGTAGGAAGATCCCTCCTCCCTGATTCCGCCAAGTCCATCGTAAAGTCCCATAACACCTTCTAACACTGCAATATCATGCCCCGGTAGTTCCATCTCATACAATGCCTGTATTTGTAATGCATCCGAAAAAAATGTATCCAGATTTTTGGATGGAATTTTTAACACCTGTTCATGAAACATCGGATCAATATAATCCGGTCCACACTTAAAGGACACCGGATGTTTTTTCCTGCATAATAACTGTTTTAAAAAAGCACATGTGATAGTTGTCTTTCCACTGCCGCTTTTTACCGCAGCGATCATAACTTTAGGTATTTTCAATCCCATTTAAGATACCTCCCCGGTAAAATCAAAAGAGCAGATGTAGATTGGATTTTCGCCCTGCATCAGATGATAACCGCCGACTGTTTTCGCACGGGATACCTGCACCTGAATGATCTCGAGATTCGTGATACGGCTGTCTGTTTTTAGCAATGTCAGTTCACTGATTGTCTCTAAACTGATGCAGTTGATCACGATCCTCATTGCATGATTTTTTTCATACAAAACATCCATGATTTCTTTTAATCTGCCACTGCTTCCACCGATGAACGCATGTGTCGGATTTTCACTCCGTTCCTCGGTCTGAAGACAATCCGGCGCCGTTCCTGCGATCACCTGAAGATTGGACAATGCAGATTTTTCTCTGTTTTTATCGATCAGTTCCAGTGCAAGCGGCTTTTTTTCAATCGCAAAAACCCGGATCTTCCCACTTCTTTTTGCGATCTCCACTGCGACAGAACCTGTTCCGCTTCCGATATCATAACAGACGGAATCCTCTTTTAAATGCAATTTGCAGATGGACAACGCTCTTATCTCTTCTTTCGTCATCGGAACTTTATCCCGCAAAAATTCCTCATCCCGCATCCCACAGGTAACTGCCTTTTTTTCTGCATCCGGATTTAGGATGAGACATATATATAATCCGGTTTCTTCCACATGCTCACATGTTTCCGGCGTTAATGCCAAAACTTTCTCCTGCGGATAGGACAGCTGGAAACCTGCAAGTACCTTACAGTTCTGCAAATGATATTTCTGTAATAGTCTGCCGAGTTTTTGCACATCCTCTTTTCCGGACATCAGCAAAAATGTTTTCGCAGAAAAACGAATGGTCTCTGTCAGATTTCCGATCCACTCTGTCTCCGCTCCGTGTCCATGGATACTTAAAACAGCCGCATCCTGATAACTGTACCCGGTCAATGCTGCAAAATAAGATACCGATGAAATTCCGGGATAGATACGCACACTGCTGTCGCTTCTGCCCTTCAGTGTTTCATATAGTTTCCCGCATCCGCTGTAAAAACCGGTATCACCGGAAAAAAGAATGACCACTTTTACCCCGCAGCCGGATAACCGGTCCAGCTCCGGGATGATATCCGCTGCAAGATAATAGGGATAACAGACTGCCTGCTCATTTTTTATTATCCTTAGCAGCCGTTCTGCTCCGAAAATGTAATCTGCTTCCCGGATTTTTTCTGCTGCTTCTATCGTGAGCGTCTGCTCATTTCCCATACCGGTTCCGATGAGGGCGATCTGGTTTTTTATTGTTTTTCCTGTAATTTTGGAAATTTTTCTGCACACCTGTGTAAATGTATCACCACTGTTTTGTTTTTCCGGATTGCCGATCACACAGGCTGTGATCCCTTCTGCCTCGGCAGCTTTTATTTTTTCCAGAAATCCACCGGTTCTGCCACTCTCCTTTGTGACCAGATACTTGATATCAAACTGTCTGATCAGTGCGCGGTTCATCTCCAATGAAAAAGGTCCCTGCATCGCAATAATCTGTTTTCCACAGATACCGTTCTTTTCACATAGAGAGAGACTCTCCAATCCCGGCAATACACGGACAAACAGACGGTCTTTTAACGCTTCCTTCCGACTGTACGCAGCAAGCTCTTTGCTCCCGGTCGTGAGCAGGATGTTTCCATCTGTGGAGCTTAAGAAGTCTGCACATTCTGTGGCGTCACTGCACAGTATCACATCTGAGTGATTTTCCTGTATTGTATCCTTATTTAATGTAATATCCGAAGTCTCCCTCTGCAGCCGGATATATGGAATCTCCGTATTTTTCAGGCTTTCCCTGATGTTTTCCGAAACTGCCGTTGCAAACGGATGCGTTGCATCCACCACCACTGCCACCTCGCTCTGTGCGATGAACTTCTGCATTTTCTCCAAATCCATCCTGCCTTTATGAACCGTAACTCCTTCCATCTCCGGCATGACGCTCTCACCATATTCTGTTGCCACGGAAACAATACAGCGGATTCCATTTTCAGACAATGTCTGCGCTAACATGCGTCCTTCTGTTGTTCCTGAAAAAATAAGAATTTTATTCATGAATTTCTTTCTCCTGTTTACACGATTGTCACATGCAAATTAAAATACGGCATACTTTAAACCGCCGGATCCGGCAGCACATACCCTCTCGGTGTGACAAGTTTCCCACCTATGATTTTTGTTCTGGAATTTCCAATAAATACCGTTGTAAACATATTCACCTGACGCTCCCGCAATTCTGCGAGTGTGCAGACTTCACAGGCTGTGTTTTCTCTTCCGATGTTTTCCACATAGCCACAGGCTCTCTCCGGCTCCACTCCGTTTTTTTGTAAAATGTCACAGGCCTTCTTAAGATAATCTGCCCTGTGGTGGCTGGATGGATTATAAATCGCCATGCAAAAATCGCCCATCGCCGCTGCCGCAAGCCTTTTTTCGATAATCTCCCACGGTGTCATAAGATCACTTAAGCTGATGACGCAGTAATCGTGGTTTAGTGGTGCTCCAAGCGCCGCTGCCCCACTGTTTGCCGCTGTGATCCCGGGGATCACCTCAAGTTCACATCCCGGATGCGCTTCCGACATCTCATAGAGCAGGGATGCCATTCCATACACGCCTGCATCCCCACTGCATACCATCGCAACCGTTTTTCCTTTTTCTGCTTCCTCAAAACACATCTCACAGCGTCTGACTTCCTGTTTCATCGGTGTGGATAAAAATTCTTTTTTCCGATATTTACCGCCTAATAATTTTAAATACACCGGATATCCGACGATCACATCGCTGCCGCACAATGCATGATCTGCCTGTGGAGTCATCATTTCCCCGGTTCCCGGCCCCATTCCCACGATATAAATTTTACTGCTCATCGATCCTGTACTCCTTTGCCAGCTCTCTTTCCAATTTCCAGTCGTATTTTACAATTGCGATCGTCATGCCATTTTCCGCCTGCTTCCGCAAAATAAAAGTTCCTTCTTCGTTTGCCGCTTTCATCGCAGCCCTCTCGCAGACATTGTCCACACCTGTCTTTTCTTTTACAAAGGAGGACTCCTGAAAGTCTCCCTTTACCTGTTTTAACTCCTCCGCGGAATAGGTTAAAAACGGGATTCGGTTTGCCATACACCACCTCAGCAGGCCTTTCTCCTCTTTTTTCAGATCAATGGAAGCTGCTGCGCGCACAAGTCTTTTTTCAATGCCTGCATGATCCAGCCACTTTTGTATAAATGCATCCAGTTCTTCAAAGCTTTTTCCCCTGCGGCAGCCGATTCCTAAAATATATTCTCTCGGCTGCAATCCGAGTACTCCCTGCTCTAAGTCTGTTTTCTCTGATGAGATCACAATATCCGGCGTTTTTCCATCCAGTATTTTGGCTGAAACTTTTGCGATCCCCTCCCGGTTATAAATGGAAAGACCACATTTTTTTGCAAACAGATCCACAGAAAACGTATGATTCACATCAGTTGCCGTTGTGATGACCGGAATCCCGCCGATCTGCCCTGCAATCTGTTCTGCGAGCTCATTGGCGCCTCCCATATGCCCGGAGAGCAGTGGGATCACAAAAGTCCCTGCCTCATCTGCCACAACCACCGGACTGTCACTCAGCTTATCCGATACGAATGGGGCGATCATGCGCACTGCAATGCCACAGGCTCCAATTACAACAATCGCATTTTTCTCTGCAAACTGCTGTCTTGTCCAGTCAGATAGCGATAATCCAAGTTTTTTTGCTTCCTCCGTTTTCGCGTCCGCAAAAGTCTTTCTGATTTTTTCTGCAAGTTTTGTTCCGTTCTCTGTAAACGTAATAATACTGATATTCATTCTTTTTCCCTTGATTTTTTCATCTTACGAAATTCCGTTTCAAAATCCGGCGCATACAGTCTGGATTTCCCATAATTCTGATGTGCCACAATATCTCCCACGATGATCAGCGCTGTTTTGGTAATGTCATGCGCTTTTGCCGTCTCTTCTAACTGTTCCACCGTGCACAGATGCGCTTCTTCCTCCGGCCAGGTCGCCTTGTATACAATTGCTGCCGGTGTGTCTTTCCCATACCCGCCTGCGATCAGCCGTCTGCTCAGTTCTCCCAGCATTCCTGTACTTAAATAAATTGACATGGAAGCATGATGTGCTGCAAAACTCTCAATGCTCTCTTTCTCCGGCACTTTGGTTCTGCCTTCCATGCGGGTAATAATGACCGTCTGGGAAATCCCGGGCAGTGTATATTCCTGCTTCAGGGCAGCCGCGGTAGCCAGGAAAGAGCTCACCCCCGGCACCACTTCGAATTCCTCGTCAGGAATACCGGCAGCGCGGAGTCCATCCATCTGCTCCTGGATGGCGCCGTAAATGGCAGGATCCCCGGTATGCACCCGGGCCACCTTTTTGCCCGCTTTCAGCGCTTCAATTTCCACCTGAAGCACTTCGTCCAGATTCATGGTGGCGCTGTTATAAATGGCAGCTCCTTCTTTACCGTATTTCAGAATTTCCGGATTCACCAGGGAGCCGGCGTAAATAATGACATCCGCTTCGCTGATCAGTCTCTTTCCCTTCAGGGTAATGAG